>OHAM01000018.1_pt1 | contig 85897 bp, 77 predicted proteins | sample 1577161 | NCBI WGS metagenome assembly OHAM01 (sample SAMEA3541583, study PRJEB24748) | human gut metagenome | biome: human gut; feature: human-associated habitat; material: faeces | place: China | collected 2012
ATATATCGGCATTTACCAACTTATGAAAAGATAATCAGAAATTTAGTAAGTTTTTGAAATAAAAATATTTACAAAGCCGATTTTAATGCTCAGTAAAGAAATGGAGCAGTTTGACGGAAAAGATTTTTCTCATACGGTAAAAATAGAGACAAATACAGAATTGGACAAAATAGGAAATTCGTACAATGAGATGCTTCAGAACATAGAAAATCTTCTGAATGAAATCAAGAAACAGGAGAAGGAACTTCGGACAAGTGAACTGAATATGCTCATCAATCAGATTAAGCCTCATTTTTTATATAACACATTGGACACTATTTATATGCTGGCAAGGATTAACGGAGAAAAAACAACTATGAAGATGATCCAGTCATTGTCAACATATCTGCGGCTGTCGTTAAGCAAAGGCAAAGACATTGTGACAGTAGGGGATGAACTGGAAAATGTGCAAAGTTATGTGGAGATTTTGCAGATTCGCAACAGTGGATTATTTACTTACGAAATAGATTGTCAAGTGGAAAAAAACGAAAGATGGGTTCTAAAACTCATTTTACAGCCGTTAGTAGAGAATGCAATAAAATATGGTCTTGCCGATATGGAGGAAGGGGGCATCATTCGGATAGAGGTGAAGGAGCTGTCAGGGAAATTGACTTTTACGGTCTACAACAATGGAATTCCCATGGATTCGGAAATGGTTGATAGAATTAATTCGTTGTCAGACGTGCCCATAGTTGAATTGAAAAAAGTATTTCCTGATAAAAAGCATGGATATGGAGTAGTAAATATTATTACAAGGCTTCGTTTAAAATATGGTGATGAAGTTCGCTTTTACTATGAAATTGAATCGTGTGGAACAAGGTGTATTATACAGTTGCCGGAAAGTGGGAAAGAGAATGATGAAATATAAAAAAGTCTTTGTAATATTTATTAGTATAATGTTTTCTTTGGGTCTGGCGGGGTGTTCCCGTCAAGAGGATGCAGAACGCACGGAGTATACCGAAGAAGTAAAGATTCCGATGCTTCTGACCATTGACCCGAGTACGGGCAATAAAAATGATGAGGACGTGATTACTGCGTTCAATGAAGAATATAAAGGCAGGTATCAGATAGATGTAGAGTGGGTGCTTCAGACGGAAGAAGAATATCGTACCAATCTGAAAAGATTGAATGTGACGGATGAACTTCCGGCAATCATTACAGATCTTCGCCTGCTTCCATCTTTTTATCAGCTCATGTTAAAAGATGAGCGGATTGAAGATCTGTCACCGGTGATCAATAAAGATGAGGAATGGAAAAAGATAATCGAGCCTGCGGTGCTTGAGGCATGTACAGAGTCTGATGGGAGTATCTATCTTGCTCCGCTTAGCACTGCCTTCTATTCCTGCTCCGGTGTGTTCTGGAATGAGCAGCTTTTTCACAAGGCTGGTATAGAAGCATTCCCGCAAACATGGGAGGAGTTTTGGGATTGTTGCGACAAATTGCAAAATAGCGGAATTACGCCGCTTGCTTTACATACGGAAGGGACTGCATGGGCGCCGATGCTCCTTGCGACAGCCGAGCTGGCAGATTCGGAGGAGGGGGCGCAGTTTATGGACGCATTGTATCCCGACAGCTATCAAAATGAAAATGGCTTGCAGTTGGCAGGCACTCTGAAAAAGTTATTTCAGTATACGACGGAAAATGCAATGTACAATGACTTTGATGTCGCCTATGAAAATTTTGTGTCAGGGAAAGTGGCTATGATACCCAACGGATATTGGATGATAGACCAGATACCTGAAAGTATGCAGAGCAGTGTTCGCTTTTCGCCGTTTCCGGGAAATAAACTTATCTCTTCTCCGGAAACTTTCGGCTGGGGAGTCGTGTCAGGCTATAGCGAGAAAGTAAAAAAGGCGGCAGTTGTTTTCTTGAAATATCGTACGGCTTTTAATCTCAAACAGAAGGAAGAACTTTTAAGCGCAGACCCTCAGAATAACTCTCAATTGTTGAATGATTATATTAAAGCTTATACGGAAAATCCGCAGATTGTTCCCAACTATCAGGTGAAATGGAGCTCTGTTCTGCAGGAACAAACACTGGGAGAGATCATTCCTAAATTAGCGAAAGATCAAATGACTGAGGAAGAGTTTGTCAGAAGGGCGGACGAAAGCATTCAGCAATGTGAGAGTGAAAAATAGTATATTTTTTTGTATTTGGAGTTGGATAATTATTATAGCATTTTTTTTAATTTTGATAATATTATACTCAGCAACGGGACAACAGGATTGTTCAAAGAAAGGTGGGAAAAATTATGAAATTGAAAAAAATGCTGGCTGTCATAATGACGGCTGTAGTAGCTACCGGTATGCTTGCGGGTTGTGGTAGCTCTTCCGATGAAAAAGCGAGCGGAAAAGAAGCAGGCGGAAAGGTTTACTATTTAAATTTTAAGCCAGAAGCAGATGAGTACTGGCAGGAACTGGCAGAAGCTTACACAGATGAAACAGGGGTTCCGGTTACTGTACTGACAGCAGCTTCCGGTGAGTATGAAAAAACATTAAAGTCAGAGATGGCAAAGACAGATGCTCCTACGTTGTTCCAGGTTAATGGACCGGTTGGTTTGCAGGGGTGGAAGGATTATTGCTATGATTTGAAAGATTCTGATATCGCTAAGGAGCTTACAGATGATAGCTTTGCACTGATGGATGGCGATAAAATGTCCGGAATCGCATACGTGATTGAAAATTACGGTATTATCTATAATAAAGGACTGCTGAAAAAGGCAGGATATTCAGCAAAAGATATCACGAATTTTGAAAGCTTTAAAAAGGTTGTAGAAGACATTACAGCACGTAAAGATGAACTTGGATTCTCAGCATTTACTTCTGCCGGAATGGACGGATCTTCTGATTGGAGATTTAAAACACATTTAGCAAATCTTCCGATTTATTATGAATATAAAGACGAAGGAATAAACAACACAGAGGCAATCAAGGGAACTTATCTTGATAATTATCGCCAGATTTGGGATCTCTATATCAATAATGCAACATGTAAGCCGACAGAAATTTCAACGAAGACTGCAGATGATGCTACAGCAGAGTTTGTTACAGAAGAAGCAGTATTCTATCAAAACGGAACATGGGAATACAATAACGTAGTTGATCTTGGTGATGAGAATCTTGGAATGCTTCCGATTTATATTGGTGTGGAAGGTGAAGAAGAACAGGGTGTCTGCACAGGAACAGAAAACTATTGGTGTGTAAACTCAAAAGCATCTGAAGAGGATATTCAGGCAACACTGGATTTCATGAACTGGTGTGTAACATCAGAAACAGGTGTGGAATCTATGTGTAAAGATATGGGATTTGTAATTCCGTTTAATGCAAATCTTGAATCTGAGAATGTACTTGTAAATGAAGCTAATAAGTATCTGGATGAAGGAAAAACACCTGTGTCATGGAATTTTTCAACAATGCCTTCAGAAGAATGGAAAAATGGTGTTGGATCTGCTCTTACAGCATATGCGGCTGATCAGACAGACGCCAACTGGGATAAGGTGGTCACTGCTTTTGTAGACGGATGGGCAACAGAGGCAGCAGCGACAAAATAGAAGAGGACAAACATAATGAAACGGCGAGGCGGTTTTGAAGTCCTCGCCGTTTTTTAAGGAGGATATAAAAATGGAAAAATCTATGAAACGATATATGCCGATTTTTGTATTGCCAACGTTTTTCGCATTTATACTTGGATTTATTATTCCATTCGTCTTGGGAGTTGGATTGTCATTATGTAAGTTTACAACTGTAACAGATGCAAAATTTATCGGTTTTTCAAATTATGTGGAAGCTTTAAAGGACACTGTATTCAGACATTCGTTCTGGTATACGACACTGTTTGCGGTCACGTCATTAATTGTGATCAATATTCTTGCTTTTGCTCTTGCGATGGCATTGACACAAAAACTTCGGGGAACCAATATTTTCCGTACCATATTTTTCCTTCCAAATCTAATCGGCGGAATTGTGCTTGGATACATATGGCAGCTGATTTTTAACGGTATTCTTGCAAAGTATGAAACAGCACTTGCGTTAAATGAATGGTACGGATTCTGGGGATTGATTATACTTGTGAGCTGGCAGCAGATTGGTTATATGATGATCATTTACATAGCAGGGTTGCAATCAATTCCGGGAGATGTAATAGAAGCTGCCCAGATTGATGGGGCAAACCGGTTCCAGAGACTGTGGAAAGTTACGGTTCCAATGATGATGCCGTCCATAACAATCTGTATATTCCTGTCTATCACAAACGGATTTAAACTGTTTGACCAGAACCTGTCATTGACAGCAGGTGAACCATCTAAAATGTCAGAGATGATGGCGCTTAATATATTCAATACCTTTTATGGACGTACTGGATGGGAAGGTGTAGGACAGGCAAAAGCGGTATTATTCTTCATACTTGTGGTAGCAATTGGCATGATTCAATTGCGTATGACACGTTCAAAGGAGGTTCAGCAATAAATGAAAACGAAAAAAGGTATTTTTAGCTGGATAGGCACAGGCGTATTTACGATTATAGGTATTGTGTATATTTTACCTATTTTGATTGTGCTCATGAATTCATTTAAGAAGAAAGTTTATATCAACAAAGAGCCTTTCCGAATTCCTTCAGGAAAGACATTTGCAAGTATTGAAAACTATATATCTGCGATTGATAAATATGAACTTTTAAGTGCAGTTGGATGGACAGTTTTTATTACTGTTGGTTCCGTGCTTGTAATCTTAGTATGTACATCAATGTGTGCTTGGTATATTACAAGGGTTACGACAAAATTTACGAAATTATTCTATCTTCTTTGTGTGTTTTCAATGGTAGTTCCATTCCAAATGGTTATGTTTACACTGTCTCTGGTTGCTGACCGTACAGGACTGCGTACGCCATGGGGAATTATCATTATTTATTTGGGATTTGGAGCAGGGCTTGCTGTGTTTATGTTCTGCGGATTTGTAAAATCTATTCCATTGGAAATCGAAGAAGCTGCTATGATTGATGGTTGTACTCCGCTTCGTACATTTTTTAGTGTAGTACTTCCAATCATGAAACCAACCTATATATCTGTGGGTATTTTAGAGACTATGTGGATTTGGAATGACTTCTTGCTTCCATATTTAGTGCTGGATTTAAATAAATATAAGACGATTTCGATTGCGATCCAGTACATGAAAGGAAGTTATGGACGCGTAGACATGGGAGCAGTTATGGCGGCTTTGATTTTGGCAGTGATACCGGTAGTTATTTTTTATCTGTCCTGTCAGAAACATATTATTAAAGGTGTGGCAGCAGGAGCAGTAAAAGGCTAAAAATTATATGAAAGGCTAAAAGTAAAAGATGAATATAAGTATTGAGCAACAATTGAAAGTTATTTTAGGTAAATCTCTTGATGAAGCCTCTAAAGAAGAAATATACATTGCATTGTTAAATTTCACAAAAAAACAATTACAACAAATGGAAAGAAATAGCGGAGATAGAAAGCTGTATTATATTTCTGCTGAATTTCTTGTTGGGAAACTGTTATCCAATAATTTGATTAATCTGGGCATTTTTGAGGAAGTAAGGGATGTTTTGAAAAATCATGGTCACAACCTGACAGAGATAGAAGAGATGGAAATGGAACCATCTTTGGGTAATGGAGGTCTTGGACGTTTGGCAGCGTGTTTTTTGGATTCTATTGCTACGTTGGGACTTCATGGAGATGGTGTAGGACTGAATTATCATGATGGTCTTTTTATGCAGAAATTTAAGGATAATAAGCAAAGAGAAGAGAAGAATCCGTGGATTACAGACGAAAGCTGGCTGACAAGGACAGATGTGAGCTTTGAAGTACCGTTCAAAGATTTCACATTGAAATCTACCATGTATGACATTGATGTGCCGGGGTACAACAGTGGCTGTAATAAGCTTCATCTGTTCGATCTGGACAGTGTGGATGAGTCAATCATTCACGATGGTATCCAGTTTGATAAAAATGATATCAAAAAGAATCTCACACTGTTCCTCTATCCGGATGACAGCGATGAGGCGGGAAAACTTTTGCGATTATATCAGCAGTATTTTATGGTGAGCAATGCGGCACAGCTCATCATAAAAGAAGCGGAGGACAGAGGCGTAGATCTCTATCACCTGCACGAGCATGTATGCATCCAGATCAATGATACACATCCGACAATGGTGATACCGGAGCTTATCCGTATCCTGACAGAAGAGAAGAACTTTAATATTGATACGGCTGTGGATGTTGTGAGCAAGTCATGTGCATATACAAATCACACGATTCTTGCGGAAGCGCTTGAAAAATGGCCGATCAGTTATCTGGAGAAAGTGGTTCCGCAGTTGATGCCGATTATCCGCGATCTGGACAGAAGGGTGAGAAGAGATTTCCACGACGAGAGAGTCTACATTATTGATAACATGGACAGAGTGCACATGGCGCACATTGACATTCACTTCGGATATGCAGTGAATGGTGTTGCAGCTCTTCACACAGAGATTCTTAAAGAGTCAGAACTGAAACCGTTTTATGATATCTATCCGCAGAAATTTAACAACAAGACAAACGGAATCACATTCCGCAGATGGCTTGTGCACTGCAACCATGATCTGGCAGAGTATATCAAAGAACTGATCGGACCGGGGTATATGGAAAATGCAGAAGAGCTGGAAAAACTCCTGCAGTACAAAGATGACGAAAAAGTGCTGGAAAAACTCAGAGAGATCAAGGGAAATGCCAAGAAAGAATTGAAAAATTATCTGAAGATGACGCAGAATGTGGATATTGATGAAAATGCAATATTCGATATCCAGATCAAACGTCTGCATGAATATAAGAGACAGCAGATGAATGCATTGTATGCAATCTGGAAATACAAAGAGATCAAAAAAGGCAACCTGCCGAAGAGACCTCTTACAATGATCTTCGGGGCAAAGGCAGCGCCGGCTTATACGGTTGCGAAAGACATCATTCATCTCATCCTCTGCCTGCAGCAGCTCATCGACAACGATCCGGAAGTGAGTCCGTACTTCAAGATTGTCATGGTAGAGAATTACAATGTGACAAAGGCAGAAAAACTGATTCCGTCCTGCGATATATCTGAGCAGATTTCATTGGCTTCAAAAGAGGCTTCCGGTACGGGAAACATGAAATTCATGTTGAATGGAGCTGTGACACTTGGAACAGAGGACGGAGCGAATGTGGAGATTCACCAGCTTGTAGGGGATGATAATATTTACATTTTTGGTGAGAAATCCGAAAAGATTATCAAATTGTATGAAACCGGAGAATACTGTGCTGCGGATATTTACGACAATGACCCGATGGTAGAGGAACTGGTGGACTTTATTATAAGTAAGGACCTGATGCGTATCGGAGATCCGGTTAATTTAGGACGTCTGTACAAGGAAATTGTGGAAAAAGACTGGTTCATGGCGTTGCTTGATGTAAAGGATTATATTCAGACAAAAGAGCAGATGCTGAAGGATTATGAAGACAAGAATGCATGGGCAAAGAAAATGCTGGTGAATATTGCAAAAGCAGGTTTCTTCTCTTCTGACAGAACAATTGCAGAGTATAATCAGGATATCTGGCACTTATAAAGTAAGGAGAACGCAACATGAGACAGACAGGGATTTTGATGCCGTTGTCCGCCCTCCCGTCACGTACGGGGATAGGAGAGTTGGGCGAATTTGCATATCGTTGGATTGAAATATTGAAAAACAGTGGAGTGAAGATTTGGCAGCTTTTGCCACTGAATCCGGTTGGATACGGGAACTCCCCATATCAGCCTTATTCTTCCTGTGCAGGGGATGAATTGTACATTAGCCTGGATCTTCTGAAGGAGGAAGGGCTTTTGGAGGATGAGATCCCCTCTTTCAGGGAGCATGAGATGAGTGTGGATTATGAAGGGGTACGCGCATTCAAAGCCCCTTACCTGAGACAGGCATACCAAGTGTTCCAAAAAAAGAACGGGACAGAGACAGACGAATACAAAGAATTTGTTTCTATGGAATGGGTATATGAATACGGTGTGTTTAAAGCTATGAAAGCTTCCAATGACGGAACGTGCTGGAATGAATGGAGCAGGGAAGAAAAAGACTGGCCGAAGACCAGAACGCCTCTTCCAAAGGAGATTGAGGAAGAAGCTGCATACCAGATGTTTTTGCAGTATATCTTCTATACTCAATGGATGAAGGTGAAAGATGCGGCAAATAGTTGTGGCATTCAGATCATGGGGGATGTGCCTTTTTATGTGGGTGTGGACTCCGTAGATGTATGGGCGGGAAAGGATAACTTTCTTCTGGATGAGGACGGACATCCCACTTTTATTGCAGGAGTACCGCCTGATTATTTCAGCTCGACTGGTCAGCGCTGGGGCAACCCGATCTATGACTGGGAGTATATGGCAAAGAATGGCTACCAGTTCTGGGTGCACCGAATCGGCTACAGTAGTAAGTTATTTGATATTATCAGAATTGATCATTTCCGTGCGTTTGATACATATTGGAAGATTCCGGCAAGCTGTCCTACAGCGGTGGAAGGCCAGTGGATTGAGGCACCGGGGTATCAGGTTATTGATACTTTGAAAGAAAAGATTCCAGACGTCAATCTGGTAGCCGAGGATTTGGGTGATCTGCGGCCTGAAGTTCTTGCCTTAAGGGATCATTATCATTTAAAAGGCATGAAGATTCTCGTGTTCGATATTGATACAAAGGGAAAATATGCATACGACTGTTCCGATGATGTGGAAAATATCATTATTTATACGGGGACTCATGACAATGATACTTTGATGGAGTGGTACAAAGGGCTTTCGCGCAGAGCGCAGTGTAAGGTGCGTAGATTTTTGAAAAGAAAAGGGTTTGGTCAGGGCAGTGTCAAGGACAGACTGATTGCTTATACATTAAAGAGCCGTGCTGAGTATGCAATTCTGCCGGCAGCAGATTTTCTGGGGCAGGGCAGAGAAGGTCATATCAATACGCCGGGAACGGTAGGAAGCCCCAACTGGGAATGGCGGATGCCGGAATTTGAAAAAATTCAAAAAGAATTACAAAAATATAAAAAAATGATTATGTTCCGCTAAAGAAAATGGACCCCCGGAGAGTCGTGACTTCCGGGGGATTTTGCGTTGTCTGTCATTTTGATTAAACGGGACAGCATCAGGAAAATAAAGGAATAAAAGTAAGAACAAATCATAGGGGGATACTTATGAAATCGAAAGAGAACTTTTTTAATACTGTATGCAATCTGGCAATTCCTGTTGCCCTGCAATCTATGCTGCAAGCGTCTTTTAGCATAATTGACCAAATTATGATTGGCCAGCTTGGAACTGTGAATGTTGCAGGTGTTGGATTTGCGGGGAAATTCTCTTCTGTTTTTTCTGTGTTAGTTGCAGCAATAGGTACAGTTGCAGGAATTATGATTTCTCAATATATGGGGCAAAAGAACAGGCGCGAAATACGCAGGAGTTTTTATTTGAATTTGATTCTCGCTACCATTATGGCACTGGGATTTACTGTGGTTTGTATTATGTTTCCGAAGCAAATTATGGGATTGTATACGAAAGATGCTTCAACGCTTACTGTGTCTGCCGACTATCTAAGAATTGTTGCGGGAACTTTTTTGCCAATTGCAGGAGCGACACTGCTTTCTACGATGTTTCGTTGTATGGAAAAATCTCGATTGCCTTTATATGCAAGCATAATATCGGCAATTATAAATACAGGATTGAACTACATTTTGATCTTTGGGAAATTGGGAATCACTGCGATAGGTGTAAATGGCGCGGCTGTTGCCACCCTGTTTTCCCAAGGCGTTAACTTTCTTGTCATGTTTGCTATGATCATAAAATACCGTGACGGCTTAAAAAAACAGGAAAGTGCAAAACAGAATGCATCAAGATTTCATTGGAAGCAATATTTGAATATACTGCTTCCGATATTGGTCTGTGAAGCGTTGTGGAGTTTGGGAGAAAATGTATATGCCGCAATCTATGGACATATGGGAACAGATGCAAGTGCCGCAATGACCTTAATTAACCCCGTACAAGGTCTGATGATAGGTGCTCTGTGCGGATTATCGCAGGCTGCCGGTATTATCATAGGTAAAATGCTTGGAAGCCATGAATACGATAATGCTTATAAAGCATCAAAAAAGCTGATTTTATACGGGTTTGTCGGTGCTGCCGTTTTGTCGATATTTATTGTATTTACAAGTGGGTTCTATGTTGAAATCTATCAGGTTGAGGAAACGGTAAAGCAATTGACCCGGCAAATTTTGCTCGCTTATGCTATTGTTGCTCCATTTAAGGTGCTGAATATGATTATTGGCGGCGGTATCATACGAAGCGGTGGGAAAACAAAATATGTTATGATGATTGACATCATCGGAACATGGTTGTTCGGAGTGCCGCTTGGGTTGCTTACAGCATTTGTGCTGAATTTGTCTATTCCTTATGTATATTTCATCCTTTCTTTAGAAGAGTGTGTCAGATTCGGCATCTCACTAATCGTGTTTCGCAGGAAAAAATGGATGCACAGCTTAGAAGCTGATATGGCAAACGTCAAAGGGGAAGAAGAGCGAAGGGAAACCGCGCTATCATTGTAAATGATTCATATTATGTAAGGGGAAAGCGAGGTTGTGTCAGAACCATAAAAAAGAAACCAGAGGCGTCAATTGTTGACCACTCTGGTTATTATTTGGAGTTTATTTCCAATCCAACATATATTTCTGGAATGCAACTGCATTTTTCGCGTCTTTATCTAATTCTGCTTCAGATGCACCGCGGCTGATGTCGCGCCAGATATGAATATCTCGACCAACCTGACCGCCCATGCTGACAAATGGTTCCATGACAACAGTTCCATCGTATTCAATATCGCGGAGAGCATTTCCGATCTCTCTCCAAGGGGTGCGTCCTTTTCCCGGAACCATACGGTTACATTCACCGGTGTGGAAGTGACCGAGAAGATTGCCGGCAGTGCGGATTGCATCACCGATACTTTCCTCCTCGATGTTCATATGGAAGGTGTCTAACATTACTTTCACATTTTCCTGTCCGACCTCTTTTACGAAGGAAACACCTTCTTCGGCAGTATTTAAAATGTGGGATTCAAAGCGGTTCAGTACTTCCATTCCGAGATTGATATCATGTTCTTTGGCGATAGGAGCAAGAAGCTGCATTCCTTCAACGCTTCGCTTCCAATCCTCTTCTTTGTTGATGTTGCTAAAGTCTACCGGCCAATATCCATAGAGAGCGCCGCCGATCAAATGGATATCAAGCTGTTCCATAACATCAAAGAGACGTTTGTACCATTCTAATGCACCGGCACGAATACCCGCATCTGAAGAGCCCATGTTATGGTCGTAAGTAGGACCATATCCGGCAGTCAACTGAATTCCGTTCTGAGAGGCACAATCGCGGAGTGCTTTAATCTGATCTGCGCTATATTCCGGTAATGGTGCAGCACCGATTTCCAGAAGATCAAAGCCTAAACGTGCGACTTTTTCAACATAATACAAGTAGTCCGCAGCCCATTCTTTTTCCCAATAGGCATAGTAAATTCCGTGTTTCATAATACATAAATCCTCCTTTTCTAAAGTGTTTTAAAGAGTCTTAAATAATTTTTGAATTAAATTAATTATATCATTTCGTTTTATAAAAGACAATGATATAATGAGTGGGGATGGGAATGAAAATAGAGAAAATAAATTGTTTCGGAGGGATTAAAATGGATGCAGTTATCTTTGATGTTGATGGTACTCTGTGGGATTCTACAGATGAAGTGGCAGTTTCGTGGAATGAAGTTTTAAGAGAAGAAACGGACTTAGAACGAAGAGTGACAAGTGAAGAACTGAAAAAAGAATTTGGGAAGCCTTTAGAAGAAATAATGGAAGATTTATTCCCGGAACTTACGAAAAAAGATCAGCTGGAGTTATCAAAAGCATTGTTCCTTCGCCAAAATAAATGGATGGAAACAGCGCCGTGTAAAGTATATGAAGGGGTTCCGGAGGTAATCAGGCAGTTGGCGCAGACATATAAAGTCTGTATTGTCAGTAATTGTCAGGCCGGATATATCGAAGCTTTTTTGAAAAATACCGGGTTGGGTGATGCGATTACTGATTATACTTGTCCCGGCGATACCGGGAAATTAAAGGCCGAAAATATAAGGATCATTATGGAACGCAACGGCTTTGAGAAGGCTGTATATGTAGGTGATACGCAAGGGGATGCGAATGCATGCAGACAGGCGGAAGTTCCGATGATCTATGCACAATACGGATTTGGACAAGTAGAAGAGGAATATCCGTCAATTGAGAAATTTTGTGATTTGTTAGAGCTTATACCAGCCATGCGGTAAGGTCAGCCATGGCATGGAAATGCGAAAATAAAATAAACGAAGAGAGAGGAAAAAGAGATGAAAAAGATTAAGAAACTTGTAGCAATTCAACCGGTGTCATTTTTAGAGGAGAACAAACCGCTGTTGAACGATTACTGTGATGAAGTAGTGTTCTATGATACACAGCCGGAGAGTGCAGAAGAAATTGTATCAAGAATTGGTGATGCGGATGCAATTTTTGTAAGCTACACACATGCGATCGGTGGAGACATTTTGTCTGAATGTCCGAATTTAAAATATATCGGCATGTGTTGCAGTCTGTATTCTGAGGCAAGTTCCAATGTGGATATTGCATATGCCAGAGAACATGGAATCGTAGTGACCGGAATCCGCGATTACGGGGATGAAGGCGTGGCAGAGTATGTACTGATGAACAGTATCCGTCGTCTGCATGGTGCGGATGGTTATCAACCGCTTCTCGGAGATATTTCTGAGGTATCAGGCGCAAAAGTGGGACTTTTAGGACTTGGCGCCAGTGCACAGGCAGTCGCGCGGGCATTGAAAATGATGGGCGCGGATGTAAGATATTACAGCAGATCAAGAAAACCGGAAGTGGAAGAAAAGCAAGGCTATCGATATCAGGCACTTCCGGAATTATTGAAAGAGTGCGATATCATTTGCAGTTGTCTGAGCAAGAATGTGACTTTGCTGTATGAAGAAGAGTTTGCGATGATGGGAGAGAACAAGGTACTTTTCAATACTGCGCTCAGTCCATGCTTCGATCAGAAAGCAATAGAAAAATGGCTGGAAAAAGATAATACATGGTATTTCTGCGATACGTTAATGGGCTTGGGGGATGAAAGTCTTCTGGAACGTGAAAATGTATTTTGCCAGAAGCGTTCTTCCGGCATGACAAGACAGGCAGTGGAGAGATTGAATCAAAAGGTACTTGAGAACATAGCGTCCTACTAAAGAAATGAGCATAGCCTCTTGCGCGCGCCAGACTTTTATGGTATGATGCTTCATAGCGTTAAAGTGCGAAAAGCAGAGAAAGGAATAAGAGAAAATATGGTTGCATTCATTGAGGCAGTATATCGTTTTTTATGGGGGGATATTATAACGATTCCGTTGCCGGGAGGGAATAGTCTGGGACTTTCGCTTCTGGTAATCTTGTTGATTCCTACGGGAATTTATTTTACAGTGAGGACGAAGTTTTTGCCGATTCGACTGTTCCCGGATATGGTGCGTGCGCTGAAGGGAAAGAAAGAAGAGAAGAATAGTCTTTCAACGTTTCAGACACTTGTAGTATCTACAGCAACAAGGGTAGGTATGGGAAATCTTGTCGGTGTAGTAGCGGCAGTGTCTGCCGGAGGTGCCGGAGCGGTGTTCTGGATGTGGGTAACAGCGCTGATCGGATCATCTACCGCATTTGTCGAGGCAACGCTGGCACAACTGTACAAAGAAAAAGACCCGCTCTACGGTGGGTTCAGAGGTGGACCGGCATATTATATCCATCGGTATTTTGAGCGCAAGAGCGGGAAGAAGAAAAACCATGTCTGGCTGGCAGTTCTTTTTGCTGTTTCAGGACTTATCTGCTGGTGTGGAATCAGCCAGGTGATCAGTAATTCCGTGGCGTCTTCTTTTGAAAATGCATTTCACATTCCACCGATCTACACAACGATTGTACTTGTGATCGGGGCAGCGATTATCGTTCTTCGAAAAAATGCGACAGTAAAGGTATTGGATATTATGGTGCCGATCATGGCAGTGTGCTATTTTGTCATTACCATTTTCATTATTGTGAAAAATATAGGAAGTATGCCGGCAGTATTCGGAAGAATCTTTAGTGAGGCATTTGGTTTACGCCAGGTTGCAGCCGGAAGCTTTGGAACAATCGTTATGAACGGTGTAAAAAGAGGCTTGTTTTCTAATGAAGCGGGTTCCGGTTCCGCGCCATGTGCGGCAGCGGCAGCAGAGTGTGACATGCCGGTAAAATCCGGTCTTGCTCAGGCGCTGGGTGTCTTTATTGATACAATTGTAATCTGCAGTTGTACAGCAATGATCATGCTTCTCGTTCCGGAGAATCTTGTAGCCGGCAAGGAGGGGATGGACCTTCTCCAGGCAGCAATGAAGTTCCACTTAGGTGATTTTGGTGTGATTTTTATTGCAGCGACATTATTTATGTTCAGCTTCTCTACGTTCCTCGGCATTTTGTTCTATGCAAGAAGTAATGTGTCCTATCTGTTCGGAGACAAGTGGGGCTGGCAGACCGCATATAAAGTGTTGGCGCTTATCATGCTGTTTATCGGAGGAATCGCAACATATACATTTGTGTGGGATCTTGGAGATGTGGGGATTGGTCTGATGACAATCTTCAACATCGGAATCTTGTATTTGATGGGAAATGAAGCTTTGGCAGAGTTAAAGAAATACGAAGGAAAGTAAAAAGCTGATGAAGACTGCTTGCCATATGGCGGGCAGTCTTTTATGATGGAAGAAAGAAGGAGGACGGGGAAATGAAGTTGAAAAATATAGTGATCGTTGTAAAAGATATAGAAAGCTCCAAACAATTCTACAAAGAGCTGTTCGGTCTGGATGTCATTCTTGACCAGGAGGGGAATGCAATCCTGACAGAAGGTCTGGTTTTGCAGGAATCTAAGGTGTGGGAAGAGACACTCGGGCAGAAAGTTGTCTGGAAGAATCATGCTTCAGAACTTTATTTTGAAGAAACGGACCTTGAACTTTTTTTGGAAAAGCTTCAGAAGTATGAGCGGGAAATCAAGATACTCTCTCTGCCAGAAGCGGTAGAAGGTGCGAGACGGGCAGTGCGTCTCTATGACCCTGACGGTAATATGATAGAGGTGGGAGAAGCACAAGGACGGCTATAGTGGTGGAGCGACAGCGTGGTTGGAAATGTGTTATAATTGGAAATAGTATGGTAGCTGTTGTGCATAATGAGGAGGCGGAAAAATGCTATATATAGGCGTAGATTTAGGAACTTCAGCAGTAAAGCTGTTATTGATGGATGAAAAAGGAGAGATTAAAAAAATTGTTTCCAGAGAATATCCTTTGTATTTTCCACATCCGGGCTGGTCAGAGCAAAAGCCGGAGGATTGGTTTGAACAAGCGATGGACGGAATCAAAGAGTTAACTGCCGAGTGTGACAAAGAGAATGTGGCGGGGATTAGTTTCGGCGGGCAGATGCATGGTCTGGTAGCGCTTGACGAAAATGACGAGGTGATTCGCCCGGCGATTTTATGGAATGACGGACGAACCGGTGAGGAGACGGATTATCTCAATCAGGTAATCGGGAAGGAAAAGCTATCAGAATATACTGCAAATATTGCGTTTGCCGGATTTACAGCGCCGAAGATTCTGTGGATGAAAAAACATGAGCCGGATAATTTTGCAAAAATCAAAAAGATCATGCTTCCAAAAGATTATCTTGCGTATAAGCTGTCCGGTTCGTTTAGTACAGATGTATCCGATGCGTCGGGAATGCTTCTGATGGATGTGAAAAACCGCTGCTGGTCGAAAGAAATGCTTGACATTTGTGGCATTACGGAAGAGATGCTTCCGAAATTATATGAGAGCTTCGAAGTGGTTGGGACCTTGAAGCGTGAGATTGCGGAAGCGTTGGGATTATCTGCGGATGTGAAGGTGATCGCGGGAGCCGGAGACAATGCGGCGGCAGCTGTCGGAACAGGAACGGTAGGAGAAGGAATGTGCAACATTTCCCTCGGGACATCAGGAACTATTTTTATCTCCAGTAAAAAATTTGGTGTGGATGAGCATAATGCACTTCATTCATTTGCACATGCGGATGGGCACTATCATCTGATGGGATGTATGTTGAGCGCTGCTTCCTGTAATAAATGGTGGAATGAAGAAATATTGAAGACAAAAGATTTTGCGGCAGAACAAAGTAGAATTACAAAGCTTGGGGAGAACCAAGTATTCTATCTTCCGTATTTGATGGGAGAACGCTCTCCTCATAATAATCCGGATGCAAGAGCGATGTTTATTGGAATGTCCATGGATACGACAAGGGAAGATATGACGCAGGCGGTTTTAGAGGGCGTTGCGTTCGGACTGCGTGATTCTCTGGAAGTTGCGAGAAGTCTGGGGATTCAGATGGAACGGACGAAGATCTGCGGCGGTGGAGCAAAGAGCCCGCTCTGGAAGAAGATCATTGCCAATGTAATGAATATGAAAGTGGATGTCATCGAGAGCGAGGAAGGTCCTGCTCTTGGAGGAGCCATGCTTGCAGCTGTCGGATGCGGAGAATATGAGGATGTGGAAACCATTGCCAAGAAGCTTGTGAAAGTGATTGATACAGTGGAGCCGGAAGAAGAACTGGTTGCCAAGTATGAAGAGAGGTATCAGAAATTCCGCAAGATTTATCCGACAGTGAAAGAGTTGTTTTGATGTTGGATACTTTATATTTGAATAGTTTGCGCAAGTATAACACAGAGTATATAATAAAAGAAATATAAGACGGAAACGGAGGGCATAAAATTGGAAAGAGTAAATCGTTGGAAAACATACACAGATGAACAGTTAGAGGAAGTGGAAAAAGTCAGCAGCCGCTATAAGAGCTGTCTGGATGCCGGAAAGACAGAGAGAGAAAGCGTCAGTCTTGCAGTTGATATGGCGAAAGAAGCCGGATACAAAGATCTTGCGGAATATGTAAAAGAAAATGCAGAACTCAAATGCGGTGATAAAGTATATGTCAATCAGATGGGGAAAGCGCTTGCTCTGTTTCAGATAGGTGAGGAACCATTGGAGAGAGGAATGAACATTCTCGGCGCTCATGTGGATTCTCCGCGCTTGGATGTGAAACAGAATCCTCTGTATGAAGAGTCAGAGCTTGCATATCTTGATACACATTACTATGGCGGAATTAAGAAATATCAATGGGCAGCCATTCCGCTTGCGCTGCATGGAACAGTGGCAAAAAAGGACGGTACGACTGTGGATATCACAATCGGAGAGAAAGAGGACGATCCGGTACTTGTAATCTCTGATCTTCTGATTCATTTGGCAGGAGAACAGATGGAGAAAAAAGCCAGTGTTGTGATTGAAGGAGAAGTTCTGGATGTACTGGTGGGGTCAAGACCGTTGGTGGGAGAGGAGAAGGAAGAAGAAAAGAAAGAGAAGGATTTAGTAAAAGCAATGATTCTCCGCTACCTGAAAGACAACTATGACATGGAGGAGGAAGATTTCCTTTCAGCAGAATTGGAAGTGGTTCCGGCTGGAAAGGCGAGAGATTGCGGACTTGATAGGAGTATGATTCTTGCTTACGGACAGGATGACAGAATCTGCGCATTTACGTCTTTATTTGCCATGTTGGAAGTGAAGAATCCAAGACGTACAAGCTGTTGCCTTTTAGTGGACAAAGAGGAGATCGGAAGCGTGGGCGCGACCGGAATGCATTCCAGATTTTTCGAAAATGCAGTAGCAGAGATCATGGCTTTGACCGTTGGAGAATCTGATCTGAAAGTGAGACGGGCACTCCAGAATTCTTATATGCTGTCTTCCGATGTGAGCGCAGCGTATGATCCAATGTTTGCCGGTGTATTTGAAAAGAAAAATGCAGCATTTTTCGGAAACGGTCTTTGCCTTAATAAATATACCGGAAGTCGTGGAAAAAGTGGTTCCAGTGATGCAAATGCCGAGTATATTGGGAAATTAAGAGGCGTCTTTGACGGAGCAGACGTAGCTTTCCAGACAGCAGAGCTTGGCAAAGTGGATAAAGGCGGCGGAGGAACGATCGCCTATATCATGGCAAATTATGGAATGAATGTCATTGACAGCGGTATGGCAGTGTTGTCTATGCATGCGCCTTGGGAAATTGCAAGCAAGGCGGATATTTACGAGGGCTACCGCGGATACAAAGCATTTTTAGAGAAAATGGAGTAGAGGTAAGCGAAAGAGATCGAAAGCACTTGACTGTAAACAAGGTTTATAGTTTATGATTTCCTTAACAAGGAAAGGCAGGTGTTAGATATGACGATACAAGAAGTAGAAAAGCTTGCAGGAATGACAAGAGCCAATATCCGTTTTTATGAAAAAGAAGGACTGATCACACCGGAACGAAACGAAGCGAATAACTACAGGGAATATAGAGATTCGGATGTAGAGGCGCTTCGCAAGATTAAATATTTGCGAATGCTGGGAATATCGGTGAAGGATATTAAAAGAATTATTGAGAAAGAATTAGAGCTTCCTGAGGCAGCAGAGTGCAGACTAGAAGAATTAAAAGAAGAGAAAAAGAATCTGGAAGAGATCGAGTGGATGTGCCGGTATATCAGACAGCATAATATACAGTATGAGACGATGAACAGTGAAATGTTCGGAGAGAAGATGGGACGTCTTACGGAAGTATTCAAAGATGTGCTAAGTATGGACACGGAGAAAGAATATATTACAGTGCGTCAATTAAATCGGACCATAGGGCTGATTTTAATCTATGGATTTGTTTTAAGCGCTGTGTTAAGTTTCTTCTTTGGAAATATATTCCGAAGTGGACGTTTCACATGGCTTTTCGCGGCGTGGTGTATCATTTCTATTGCGACAGAGCTGGTCTTTCAATGTACATCAAAGCTTGGAATTCAATTTGTATTGTTCCAGATATTAGCGCTCCTTCTGGCGCCTGCTGTCCACGCATTTATCGGAATGGGTGTCATGGGGCTTCAAGTGATAACGAAGGAACAGGTGGCGCTGGAATTTCTGCTGATTGCAATCTTCTTGCTTCTGATATTGTTGATCAGTATGAAGAAGAGAGAGTTTTTGCGAAACTACAGAAATACAGCAGTGGCTGCGCTGCTATATAGTGCGCTGGCAGCAGTTGGTCTGTATTTTTCTATATGCAACAGGAAAGCATTTTTGATACTCACTGTAATCTTAATATTGGTGAATGTATTTACAGGCTTCGGTTGGGTATCTGCGAATTTGAACAAAGAAAATTATACTCGCTTCTATGCAGTCACATCGGCAGCCAGTATGTTTAACATCGTGTCACTTCTTCTTAGCCAGCAGGGCAGAAATATGCAGGGTGGAAGATGGAAGGATGCAAATGCTGTAGCTGGAAGAAAAAGATAGTTTCTTTCCTCCTGCTTGTATGATAGAATATAAAAAGTGAGAGTTCATACAAGTAGGAGGAAATCAAATGGAAAATCAGAGAATTATTCAAGTTGAGGATAAAGTACCTTTTAAGCTACTGCTTCCTCTGAGTATTCAGCATATGTTCGCAATGTTTGGAGCGTCTGTGCTGGTACCGTTTATTTTTGGCATCAATCCGGCAATCGTGTTATTCATGAACGGAGTTGGTACCTTAATTTTTATCGCGGTGACGAAAGGACAGGCTCCGGCTTATCTTGGCTCCAGTTTCGCGTTTCTTGCTCCGGCGGGAATTGTCATTGCTGAAATGGGCTATGAATATGCGCTTGGTGGTTTTGTTGCAGTAGGATTTTGTGGCTGCGTTCTTTCCTTTATTATTTATAAATGTGGGACAGACTGGATTGATATTGTTCTGCCACCGGCGGCGATGGGCCCGGTTGTAGCATTGATCGGACTGGAACTTTCCGGTTCTGCGGCAAGTAATGCCGGACTTCTGGATGAAACCATAGATATGAAAAATGTGATTGTGTTTGCGGTAACGCTCGGTGTTGCTGTCTTTGGAAATATTTTATTCCGTGGATTTTTGTCGGTTATTCCGATTCTGATTGCTGTAATTGCGGGATATATTGCGGCGCTTGCCTGTGGTATTCTTGATTTTTCACAGGTGGCAGAGGCGGCATGGTTCGCGGTTCCGAACTTTCAGACACCGAAGTTCGATTTGGGAGCGATCATGATGATCCTGCCGGTGCTTCTGGTTATTACTTCAGAGCATATTGGGCATCAGGTTGTGACAAGTAAGATTGTAGGGCGCGATCTTCTCAAGAAGCCGGGACTTCACCGCTCTTTGTTCGGTGATAATTTTTCGACCATGTTATCTGGTTTGATCGGCTCTGTGCCAACAACAACCTATGGGGAGAATATCGGAGTGATGGCTGTAACTAAGGTGTACAGTGTGCGAGTGATCGGCGGAGCGGCAGTGCTGTCTATCATTTGTTCCTTTGTAGGAAAACTGGCAATGTTGATCCAGACCATTCCGGGACCTGTGATCGGGGGAATCTCCTTCCTTCTGTACGGAATGATCGGAGCTTCAGGGATCCGTATTCTTGTGGATTCGCAGGTGGATTACGGACGCTCCAGAAATCTGATGCTGACCTCAATTGTGTTTGTGACAGGTCTGTCCGGTATCAAAGTGAATTTCGGCAACATCCAGCTTACAGGAATGGTGCTTGCATGTGTAGTTGCCATGATTTTAAGTCTGATTTTCTATATTCTTGATAAATTGAAACTGACCAATGACCGGGAAGAAGCATAAACGGCATTAAATTTAAAACTCGAAAGGAAATGAAAGTAGACAAAAATATTCGATAATGCTAGAATAAAACCAGAATTAAAAACAGAAACATATAGGAGGAAAAGTGACATGAAAATTGCAATCGGATGTGATCCTAATGCCCAAGAAGTAAAAATGGAATTGATTAAATTCATTGAAGATAAAGGCTTAGGTGAAGTGACAGATTTTGGTAGTGAAGATCCAATCTATGCAAATACAGCTGTGAAAGTGGGAGAAGCTGTGGCTGCTAAGGAGTATGATCGTGGGATTTTAATTTGTGGAACGGGTATTGGTGTATCTATTGCAGCGAATAAGGTAAAAGGTGCATATGCAGCACTTTTATCAGATGTATACTCTGCGCAGAGAGCAAGGCTCAGTAATGATGCCAACATCGCATGCTTGGGTGCATTTACAACGGGTATTAAAGAAAGAGAACTTATGGTAACAGAATTCCTTACTAAAGAATTTGTACCAGGATGTGCATCTCAGCCTAAGGTTGATGCATTTGTAAAATACGATAACGAAAGATAAAAAAATATTGACAAAACTTGTATTGTATGGTAATCTAATTAAAGTTGCCGAAGACAGCAGGTGCGTGAGCGTAAGTTGAGAAACGCCTGCCGAGGAAAGTTAGATTCTGTTATGAGTGAATTTACAGTGCCTTTGTGTCTTTGGATACAGAGGCGTTTTTTTTGGCAGCATACCTAAAATAATATAAGGAGGTGCACCATTCGTGGCAAAAGTTGAATTAAAACAACCTATCGTACAGGCTATTGCAGAAGATGTCAAAGATGCAGCAAGTGTTGTATTAGTTGACTACCGTGGATTAACTGTTGCAGAAGATACAGCTCTTCGTAAAGAGTTAAGAGACGCAGGAATCATCTACAAAGTTTGTAAAAACACAATGATGAAGAGAGCTTTTGAAGGAACTGATTTCGCACAGTTGGATGAGCATTTGGAAGGACCAAGCGCCCTTGCAATCTCTAAAGACGACGCTACAGCTCCTGCAAGAATTTTATGCAAATTCGCTAAAAATGCGAAAGCTCTTGAATTAAAAGCAGGTGTGATTGAAGGTACAGTATATGATGTAGATGGTCTTACAGAGTTATCAAAGATCCCATCAAGAGAAGAGTTACTGTCCAAGTTACTTGGAAGCTTACAGTCACCAATTACAAATCTTGCTCGTGTTCTTAATCAGATCGCAGAGCAGGGCGGCGCTGAGAACTGTGAAGCTGCTCCGGCAGAAGAAGCAGTAGAAGAGGCTCCGGCAGAAGAAGCTCCAGCAACAGAGGAGTAAAATTAAAAAATAAAAATTATAAAATGGAGGATAATAAAATGGCAAAATTAACAACAGCTGAATTTATTGATGCAATCAAAGAGTTATCAGTATTAGAATTAAACGATTTAGTAAAAGCTTGTGAAGAAGAGTTTGGTGTTTCTGCAGCAGCAGGAGTAGTAGTTGCAGCAGCAGGCGGAGAAGCAGCAGGCGCAGCAGAAGAGAAAGATGAGTTCGACGTAGAATTAGTAGCTGCTGGAGCATCTAAAGTTAAAGTTATCAAAGTTGTTCGTGAGATCACAGGACTTGGACTGAAAGAAGCTAAAGAAGTAGTTGACGGAGCTCCAAAGGTAATCAAAGAAGGCGCTTCTAAAGCAGAGGCTGAAGAAATCAAAGCTAAACTTGAGGCAGAGGGTGCTGAAGTTAACCTTAAATAATTGTATTATATTAGGTGAAAAAAAACACTGTGTGAGCAATTCACACAGTGTTTTTTTATGGTATAGAAACTCCGTTTCTATACCATAAAAAAGTCTCCGGCAGGATGCGCACTGCGGCGTAAGATGTAGATGTCGCACATGCGACCGCCACAGGCGCGAGAATCATCACATAAATAGCTGCAAAACGATCTGAATGATCCAGAACAGAACGTAGAGGATCATGCCTGCGTTTAAGAAAATGACGGAGAACCATTTCTCTTTTGGAATAAAGAGCTCGGCAGGAATCAGTCGGAAGCGCTTCCAATTTGTTACAAGAAGAACGATACCTGAGATTACAAGTCCGAACACAACAATCAAGTAGGGAATGACGATAGCCAGTGGAATCAGCATCCCCAGAAGAAAGTGAAAACCGTTCATGGCAGAAGAACCGCCCTCCAGGGTAGAGATTGCGCCAAGGAAAAACAGGCTTCCGACGGAACCCATGAAATTCAGAGCCATGTGGAGGTAGAGGGTATAACGAAGACGCCCTGTTTTGACATAGATAAATGCCCAGAATGCGCCAATGAGGAAAGTGTATACAAACTGATTCAGATTGCCATGGAACAGTCCGAACATCAGCCCGGACAGGAAAATAGCAGTCCCTTCCCCATAGCGGATGGTTCGGTCGACCAGAAGCTTGCGGAAAATCCATTCTTCCAGGGCAGGGGCAAGTAATACCATAACGAAGAAGGCGGTCAGAGGGTTGAGTTCGGAGACAAGATCTGCAATAGCATCGTCTACCGGAGACCCTTTTATAATCCCTATAATATTTGTGAAAAACTGCCCGGCAAGATTGCTCAGATACATAAGAGCGTAAGAAATCGCGAAAGCCCCCAGAAGCTGAGTAGGTTTCATATTATGCTTTTTCATCTGAACTCCCGGAATCTGATGTATCAAAAGACTGGTCAGCGGAAATGCTATGGTGTAAGTCGGGAGCATAGAGACAAGCAGCGAAAGATTCGGATTGTCAAGAAGGGACGGAGCAAAAGCAAGCACTAACATGGAAACAGCAACCTGTACACCGATAATGATAAGCGCTCCCAAAAAGTACATAAGTCCCAATAATGAAAAGTGTTTTTTATAAGTTTTCAGTATTTCATAGTTCATAGTTGTCTCCCCTTTATCCGGGAATCAATATCCCCTTTATCAGACAGTTTATATGATGAAAATATCTAAATCATAATATAAATATTATCATATGTGAAGTTCAAATATGCAAGAAAAAAATAATGAAGAAATTATGAATGTGTTTTGAAGAAAAATGTTAAAAATGTAAAGAATTTTACATAGATTTAACATAACTCTGACAGAGAATTTTACATAGAGTACGTATATTGAAATGGTAAAATCGAAAGTTTGTATGTGAGGAGAAAGTGATGAACGAGAAAGTACAGATTGCATTTGGCTTACTTGGAGGACTGGCTATTTTTATTTACGGAATGAATATGATGAGTGAATGCCTTCAGAAGGCTGCCGGAGGGAAGATGAGAAGTATACTTGCGCTTCTTACGAAGAATCCGGTGATGGGAGTGCTTGCAGGCGCTCTTACGACAGCAGTGCTTCAGAGCAGCAGTGCAACGACAGTAATGGCAATAGGATTTGTAAGCGCCGGTTTTATGAACCTTCCGCAGGCGATATCTATTATTATCGGCGCCAATATCGGTACAACAATGACAGCGCAGATCATAGCATTTAAGCTCAGTGACTATATTTATGCAATTATCTTCGTAGGATTTATTATTTCATTTCTTGTGGAGTCGGAAAAAGTGAAAAATATCGGGCAGACGATTTTTGCGTTTGGTTTATTATTCCTTGGAATAGAGACCATGGGAAGTGTGATGAAACCGTTGGCAGACAGCCCTGTTTTTACGGAGATGATCGCCAGAGTCTCGGATGTTCCGATTCTGGGTGTAGCCGTTGGTACGTTAATGACACTTGTGGTGCAGAGCAGTAGTGCGACGGTTGCGGTATTACAGAATTTTGCATCACAGGCAGGCCCGGACGGAGTGACGAGTGTGATCGGTCTCGCCGGTGCAATTCCTATTTTGTTTGGAGATAATATCGGAACGACGATCACGGCGGTTCTGGCAAGCATCGGACAGACGAAGGATGCAAAGAGAACGGCGGTGGCACACTGTGTGTTTAATATCTCAGGTACGTTTCTGTTTATCTGGTTTGTAGGTCCGTTTGCAAAGCTTATTCAGATGATTTCACCGAAAGGACCGGAGATTGAAGTAATCTCAAGACAGATTGCAAATACGCATACGATATTTAACTGTGTCATGACGCTGGTTTGGGTGCCGCTCATCTGGCTCATGGTGAAAATTGTCATGCGTATTATTCCCGACGGACGGAAAGAACAGTACAGTTTGTCGGAGCCTTTGTATCTTGATGAGAAGCTGCTTGGACAGCCTACGGCAGCCTTACAGCTGGTGGCAAAAGAAGTGCTTCACTGCAGTGAGATTGTAAGGGATATGATCAGACAGACGAGAGAAGCGCTGAAAAATGAAGAAAAGAAAGAGATTGAGGATGTGCATTGCAAATTAGACGCAGTAAAGAGTCTTCATGCACGAATTACACAATATTTGACGGATCTGTTCGCCTCCGGATCATTAAATGAGGAACAGGCATCCCAGAGTGCCGGAATCATGTACGTGCTCAGTGACGTTGATCGTATGGGGATTCTGTGCGGTGAGGTTGCCGGAGGAATCAAAGAAAAGATGGAGAAAAAGTATAAGTATTCGAAAGAGGCAATGAAGGATCTCGGGAAAAGTCTTGAACTGATTGAAACGATGTACAGTGAAGTTCTGGAAGCAATTGTGAGTGGAAAGTTAGAGCATGCGAAAGAGCTCGTTAAGAAACGGGAGAAGGTCATGGAGCTTGATATTAGTATGAGAAAAGCACATATGAGCCGGGTGAGTAAGGGAAAATGCGATGCAAGTCTTACCGCGCCGTTTAACAGTATCCTGTACAGCATTGACCGTATGGGTAACAGTTGTGTAAATATTGCGGATACTGTTCAAGGGCAGTTAGAGCTTAATTCTTTTCAAGCATAAATTTATTGATGACATGCAATACGCCGTCCTCATCGTTGGATTTTGTAATATAGTCCGCGCGTTCGAGGACCATAGGCTGGGCATTTGCCATGGCAACACCGAGTCCGGCAGTCTCGATCATAGTGAGATCATTGTAACCGTCGCCGCAGCAGATCATCTGCTCGGCGGAAAGTCCGATACTGGTGAGGAGCTTAAGAAGAGAATGCGCCTTGTCGATACGAGGGGGCATGATCTCAAGGAAGAACGGGTCTGAACAGTAAATATACAGATAGGAGCGGAAGTATTCTTCTGCTTCTTTTTTAATTCGCTGAATGGTCTCCGGTTCTCCGGTGATCAATAGCTTATTGGAAGGCTCCGTGATTTCTTTCGGAAAATCTTTTGCCTGAATGATTTGCATATGATTAATGCGGGATTCCAATTCTGTATATTGGTTCGGTCTGATCCCGGATAAGATGGTATCTTCTGTGTAGGCGAGAATATCTGCGCCGGCGTATTTCTTTGCGATGTGAAACAGGGGAAGAGCAACATCGTCAGGAATAGTTTTGTTGTAAATCACCTGTCCTGTCCGGCAGTCGGTAATTCGTCCGCCATTGAAGGATAAAATGTAGCTTCCGTAGTCCTTAAGATGAAGCTTCTCGGCAAGAGGAACAACACCTCTGGTCGGTCGTCCGCTGGCAAGAACTACTTTTTTTCCCTGTTCCTGTATTTGTATCAGAGCCTTGATGGTAGGCTCTGATACTTCTTTTTTCGAATTGGTAAGTGTACCATCCAGATCTAATGCAAGAAGCTGATAGTCCATAATCTACTCCTTTTATAAATGTTGTAATGCTTCTACGATTTCTTCCAGATGCATTCCGTGGGAGGCTTTCACTAAGACGTTATCTCCGTCCTTTAAGAATTCACCTGCTGCGGCAAGGAAGTCTGCCTTTGTCTCGAACCATAAGACTTCTTTGACACCGCTGTCGGAAGCTCCGGCGGCAATCTCTTTTCCCAGTGTGCCGATTGCACATACAAGATCAATTCCTTTTTTGGAAGCGTAAGCGCCGGTTTCGTAGTGCATGCGGGACGCATCCTCACCCAGTTCACCCATATCGCCAAGTACAGCGACTTTTCGACCGATGGCGAGATCAAGGACATCCATAGATGCTTTCATAGAGACTGGGTTTGCATTATAGCAGTCATCTAAGATCACGAGTTTATCTGTGGAGATGATAGCGCCTCTTCCCGGAATGGATGGAAGATGTTCGATTCCGGCTTTGATCTCCCCGGCAGTTAAGTCGAGATTATATCCAACAGCTGCTCCGGAAAGGGCATTTGATACCATGTGTGCTCCGGGCAACGGGACAGTGCAGTCAAAGCATTCTCCGGACGGAAGATGAATGGTACAGGATGTGCCTTTCAGTCCGAGGGAGGTAATGTTGTCTGCGTAGAATTCATTATTTTTGCCAATGCCGAAGAATTGCGGGGCAACCCCTTTGATCGGACCGCAGCCGCTTAAGATATCGTCATCCCCATTTAGAATAATAGTTCCGCCGTTTTTCATGTCCTGGATCATTTGGGATTTTTCCTGGAAGATACCTTCTCTTGTCTTGAAAAATTCCAGATGTGCCATACCGATATTCGTAATGACACAGATATCAGGACTGGCAACAGAGGATAACCGTCTCATTTCTCCGAAGTGGTTGACACCCATTTCTAAAATGGCAACTTCATGTGTCTCATTCATTTCGAAGATGGTAATAGGAAGACCCCATTCGTTATTGAAGTTACCGAGTGTCTTGTGTACATTGTATTTCTGAGATAAAACAGAAGCGATCATTTCTTTGGTGCTTGTTTTTCCAACGCTTCCTGTAATTCCGACTACTTTTATATCGAAGGAATCACGGTACAATTTAGCAATGTCGAGAAGTGCCTGACCGGTAGATTCTACAAGAATATACGGGAAGTCTGTTTCGCCCAGATCTTCGTGGGACACAACGCACAGAGCCCCTTTTTCAATGGTGTCAGGTATAAATTTGTGAGCATTCACATTCGCGCCGTCGATTGCCACAAATAAATAATCTTTTTCGACTTTTCTGCTGTCAATCACAACGCCGGCAACTTCCTTTTTGAAGCTGGTTTCATCGCCGTGATAAGTACCATGGCATGCGGTGGTTATATTTTCTAATGTAAGATTTTTCATCGGTAAAGCTCCTCCTAGTGATAACGTGCCTTCTTAGATTCTTCTATGATTCGTTCGCACAGGTCGCCGTAGTCTAATCCATATGCTTTGGCAGCCTTTGGATACAGGCTGGCAGAGGTCATACCCGGAAGAGCGTTGACCTCAAAGCAATAGATCTCACCGTCAGACTCATCGACAATAAAATCTGCGCGGGCATATACATCCATGTGGAGCGCCTCAAAAGCGGCTTCTCCTGCTCTCTTCATTTTTTCCTGAAGTTCTTCACTTATTGATACCGGAGGGCATATTTCCTGAGCGCCGCCGGCCTGATATTTATTTGCATAATCAAAGAGTCCGGCTTTAGGAACGATCTCCACTAATGGGAGTGCCTTGCCGGCAAGGATTCCGCAGGCGAATTCCTGTCCTTTGATATAAGGCTCCACAACAACTTTTTCTTCGTGGTTTATGTCAAAGGACTGATGAACGGCTTCTTTGTATTCCTCTTCTGTATGTACGATAAATACACCGATACTGGAACCGCCGGAACACGGCTTCAGTACGAGAGGCAGGTAGTATCCGAGCTCAGAAAGAGGGGTATCTTTTGTCTTTGGTGTCAAAGAAGTTCCTCGTGGAGTCGGAACACCGCTCATTTTGAAGATTTGTTTTGAAACAAGTTTATTCATCGATAATGTGCAGCTAAGGGCGTTCGGACCGGTGTAATGAATATCGAGGATGTCAAACATTGCCTGCAGTTTTCCATCTTCTCCGATAGAACCGTGGAGCCCCATAAATGTGATGTCTGCCATTTTACAAAGTTCAAGGACGTTTGGTCCGATGAGGCAGTCAGACTGATCAGGACGCTGTTTTTTCAAAGCTTCAAGATCGGGAACGGTTGTCTTAATACCTTCTGCAATCTCCAGTCCGCCGCCGGGGAGATCAAAAACTTCGTCGAGTTTGTCAGTGTCATATGGAAGTCCGAAAAAGACATCCAGCAGGAAGGCCTGATGTCCTTTTTCTCTTAAAGTTTTACAGATTCCGGCGCCGGATGTCAGAGAGACATCACGTTCAGGACTCAGTCCTCCGGCCAATACAATAATTTTCATGCTTGTTAATTCTCCTTCATAATTATTCTGTTATACTCATTCGATCGAGAAGTGATTTTTTAACATCATAAAGCTTATGGGAGAGATCCACATGTACCTGATGTGGATAGAAAAGACGTTTTGTCTCATCCCACAAGGTTTCTTTCTCTTCCCTGCAATACGAAGCAATCTCCATAACAGATGGAGAGTTGTAGATGCATTCTCCTTTGCGGAAAACAGGTACAAGAAGCTCTCGCATTGTGTAAGAGCCACCTTCAAGACGTGTCTTTTTCCATGTGGCAATCGGATCAAAGAGCAATAAGTCTTCAGAAGTATCATATGTCTCATCAGCGAAGCAAATGAGATCTGCTTTTAATTTTCCGGTTTTTTTATCATAGATACGATATATGGTCTTATTTCCCGGGTTCGTAATCTTCTCTGTGTTTTCAGACAGTTTGATTTTCGGGATGAAATTACCATCGGCATCCTGTATCGCTGCAAGCTTATAAACGCCTCCGAAGGATGGGCAGTCTTTGGACGTGATCAGGTTTGTTCCGACACCCCAGGAGGTGATGGCTGCTTTCTGCATCTTAAGATCATGGAGCAGATATTCATCCAGATCATTGGACGCACAGATAGACGCATCTTCAAAGCCGGCGGCATCCAGCATTTTTCTTGCTTCTTTGGAGAGATATGCAAGGTCACCGCTGTCCAGACGAATGCCGTATTTCTTCAGAGGTTTTCCGGCTTCCTGAAATTCGCGGAAGACCCGGATCGCATTTGGGACACCGGATTTCAGTGTGTCATAGGTATCCACCAGCAACGTACAGTTGTCAGGATACATATTGGCATACGTCTTAAATGCGGTGTATTCATCTTTGAAGCTCATAATCCAGCTGTGTGCGTGAGTACCCATGACCGGAACGTCAAAGAGCTGTCCGGCAAGAACGTTGGAGGTTCCGACGCATCCACCGATCATAGCGGCTCTTGCACCATAGAGACCGGCATCCGGTCCTTGTGCACGTCTTAATCCGAATTCCATGATTCCATCTCCGTTTGCAGCAAAAACAATACGGGAAGTCTTGGTTGCAATCAAAGACTGGTGATTGATAATATTCAAAATTGCAGTTTCAACAAGCTGCGCTTCCATGATCGGAGCAATGACTTTCAGCAGAGGTTCTTTTGGGAATACGACCGTTCCTTCCGGAATGGCGTAAATGTCTCCGCTGAAGTGGAAACCGCTCAAATATTGAAGAAAATCTTCACTGAAGATTTTAAGGCTTCGCAAATAGTCTACGTCTTCATAAGTGAAATTCAGGTTTTTGATATAGTCAATTACCTGTGCAAGTCCCGCACATACAGAATAACCATTGTTGCAGGGGTTCTGACGGAAAAATACATCAAAGATAACGACTTCGTTCTGGCTTTCCTCATAATAACCCTGCATCATGGTCAGTTCATACAAGTCTGTCAATAAAGTTAGATCTTGTCTGTTCATTTTATTATTTATCTCCTTTTATATTCACTTCTATCTTACGTCGTATCATAATCAAAGTCCATTCTATTATAGCACCTGAGAGCATAAAAGTAAAAGAGAATGTCTATACAAGTGCCTGATTTCGGTTGATTGTGTCCTGAATGATCTGCTGACAGTGTGCAGAAAGCCGTTTTTTCGTTTCCTTGTCCAGCTCATTCGGGTAGATTGGTTTCCCGTATTCGATGATGACATGTGTTTTTCGAATGCGTGGAAATTGTTTTTCAAAAATGGAAATCGTATTATTCATGCTGACCGGAATGATCGGGCATCCGGTTTTTTCTGCAATTTTAAAGGAACCAGCGTGGAAAGGAAGAAGGCTTAACTCTTCCCCGGTGTTGCGGGTACCTTCCGGGAAAATGCAGATGGAAATTCCGCGTTTTACATAATCAATTGCCTGAAGAATTGTTTTCAGTCCTTCTTTTGGGTTTTCGCGGTCAAGGAAGAGACAGTACAGTCTTTTCATCCAGGTGCGAAGAAGCGGGTAACTCAACATTTCCTTCTTGGCAATATATCCGGTCAAACGTTTGCAGCGGGAATAGGTCAGAAGAATATCAAAATAACTGCGGTGATTCCCGATAAACAGGACAGCCTCATCCGGAATGTTTTCTTCCCCGATGACAGTGATCTTCGTGCCTGCAATCTTAAGCATCAGGCGAAATGCCTTCTGTACCATGCGAAGACATTGATAATCTTCCGCCTGTTTATTGAATTTCCCGATCAGCCATTCGATGCCAAGTACCGGGATACCGAGGATCAGATATAGGAATAAAATGATCACGATGATTATAAATCTTATCATTTGAACAATCTCTCTTTCTTTTTATTGGTAATATCTGCCATATAAGATGGACAGTTCTTTTAATTCTTTTGCCAGAGCATCGGTGAGGGCACCGCTTTTAAATCTCCAGTTCCAGTTGCCGGAAGCTTTTCCGGGGAAATTCATGCGGGCATCACTTCCAAGGTTCAAAACATCCTGAAGCGGGAAGATGGAATAGGACGCGATACTTGCCATGCAGGTTCTGATAAGTCCGAAGCTCAGATTTTCAGGCTCCTTCGTGCATGTATAAGCAAGTACCTTGTTTCGACATTCCTCTCTTAAGGAAGAAAACCATCCGTGGGTTGTATCGTTGTCATGGGTTCCGGTGTAGCAGATGCAATTCGGAGACTTAAATCTGTGAGGAAGAAAATCGCCCTCACCGGTAGAGTCAAAGGCGAACTGCAATACTTTCATACCGGGGAAATGGAAGTGCTCGCGCAAGGCATCGACTTCGTCGGTAATAACGCCCAGATCTTCAGCTATGATCGGAAGATCTTCTCCCAGCGCCTGTTTGACTGCGGTGAAAAGTTCCATTCCGGGAGCCTTGACCCATTGTCCGTTGATGGCAGTTTCTTCTCCGTAAGGAACCGACCAGTAGGCTTCGAAGCCGCGGAAATGATCAATGCGCAGCGTGTCCAGGATTTTCAGCTGATTCTGGATACGTTTGATCCACCAGGAGAATCCGTCTGCCTGATGAACCTCCCAGTTGTAGAGCGGGTTGCCCCAGAGCTGTCCGGTGGCAGAAAAATAATCCGGCGGTACGCCTGCGACAGCCAGCGGATATCCGGTAGTATCAAGCTGGAATAAATGTTTGTTCGCCCATACGTCTGCGCTGTCCATTGACACGAAGAGCGGAATATCGCCAATGATTCTAATGCCGCGCTCATTGGCGTATGTCTTTAAGTTTTTCCATTCTGTAAAGAATAAAAACTGAAGAAATTGATAATACCCGATCTCTTTTGCATAAGTCTGCGTTAACTGGGTTTTGAATTCTTCCGACGGAGAGCGGAACTGTTCCGGCCAGTCAAGCCAGATACGCCCGTCGTTTGCATCCTTTACTGACATATAAAGGGCATAATCATTAAGCCAGAAGGCTTCCTCTTCACAAAATTTCTGGAAATCCTGAAAGAGTGCGTCTGATGGCTGTGTCAGAAATTGTTCATAGGCGGACTTTAAAAGGCTGTATTTCCATGGGATGACCGCGCTGTAGTCTACGTGTTCAAGATTGCCGGATGGTGCGCCGGCGAGAAGTTCGTCGGTAATAAGTCCAAGCTCTTTTAAATGGTCGGGGCTTATAAGAAGCGGCTGACCGGCAAAGGCGGAGAAACTTTGATAAGGAGAATCTCCAAAGCCTGTATGAGTTAAAGGCAGAAGCTGCCATAGATGTTGTCCGGAATCTACAAGAAAATCGATAAACCGGCGCGCCTCCAGTCCGAGATCTCCGATTCCATAAGGGGATGGAAGAGAAGTCGGATGGAGGAGAATACCGGACATTCGCGATAATTGGTGCATAATTACTGTCTCCTTCATTGCTTTTGTGACCAGTATACAACATTTTTGTAATTTTTCCTAGCGCTGCTGTGTATGATGTTAAAGAGAATTACGTGTGGTGTATTGATGAAGAAACTATTTTTGTACATACTTCTGCCGGCAGTGGTCTGCACATTTAGCGCATGTTCTATAGAGAAAATGGAGGAAGAAAAGAAAAGAGATCTTGCATACACAGTCATAGAACAGGATGAAATGCCGCAGGAATTGAAAGAACAGATTGAAAAAGAAGAAAAAAATGTCTTTGGCATCACCTATGCAGATCAAGGCATCCTGTATGCGGCAAGGGGATTCGGCGAGAAGAAAACCGACGGCTATCACGTGGAGGTTACAGCATGCTATGAAACAGAAGATACGATTTATGTGACAACAGAACTAAGAGGACCGCAAAAAGGAGAAGACATAAAAAAAGAAAAAAACTGTCCCTATGTAGTGATAAAAATGGATTACGAGGAAAAGCAAGTCATGTTTTTGTAGGAGTAGAAGTAAAAGGAGGCTGTATCATATGGAATATGAAAAAAAGGAAATGCTTATTTATCAGCAGGGCAAGACGATCACAGATCAGTTTTATCTGGATGATGATTATAATGTGCCGGATGCCAGAAGTGATGTCGGGAAAGTCATATTAAGTGAAGGAAAGCTGAAGGTTGAAGAGCTAAAAGAAGTGGAGAATTATATCAGAGCCGCAGGAACGCTGGCTTTTCGTATTCTCTATGAGAGTGACGATATAGAGCGGAAATTGTGTGTTCTGGAAGGAAGGATTCCGTTTGAAGAGATGATCTATGTAGAGGAACCGCTGGCGGGAGCTCCTTTTTTGAAATCGTCGAATGTAGAACTTACCGTGACGGTTATTAATTCCCGCAAGCTGAGTCTCAAAGTGTTGGCAGAGCTTCTTGTAAGTTCGGAAGGGAAAAAAGAGACAGAGCTTACCATGGATGTGGAAAACAGTGAGAAATTATATAAGAAAAAAGAAACCACACAGCTTCTTGGATTATTCTCCGGGGGGAGAGATATCTATCGCATCAAAGAAGAAGTGACGCTTGAGGGGACAAAGGAAAATATCGGTACACTGTTGTGGACAGAACTTTCCAGCCGGAAATTGGATACAAGAATCGGAACCGATGAGATTGAACTGAGAGGGGAACTATTGCTTTTTTGTCTGTACGAGTCGGTGGATGGAAAAACAGAATGGATGGAACAGACCATTCCTTATGAAGGCCGGTTAGAGTGCAGTGGAGCGCAGGAGCAGATGTATCATCAGATCTATCCGGAATTGACGGATATCAATATCGAAGTGCGGATGGATGAAGACGGAGAAATGAGATGTTTCGGCGTAGAGGCGGCGTTGGAGGCAAGAATGGTTATTTATACGGAAGAGCAGGTGGAGCTTCTTCAGGATGTTTATGCGCTGACGCAGGTGTGCCGTCCGCAGTTTAAGGAGCAGGTCATGGAACAGCTTCTTATGCAGAATCATTCAAAATGTAAAGTGAGAGAGCAGTTATCACTTCCGGAGCTTCAGGACAATATCCTGCAGATCTGCCACAGCAGCGGAAGAATCCAGGTGGAACATACGGAGACGGTGGAACAGGGCGTTCTGGTGGAAGGAGTTCTTCATGTCAGCTTCCTGTATGTGACATCGGATGATGAAATACCGTTTGATGTGTGGCAGGGAATGATACCGTTTTCCTATGTGATGGAGAGCAACGAGACCTGTGAGGATATGAAGTGTGATTTTACACATTTTATCGAACAGCTCTCGATCAGTCTTCTGGGCAACGGAGAGATCGAGGTAAAGGCGGTTCTTGCATTTCACAGCTTCTTCAAAAAGCCGGTACACCTGTTTAATATTGAAGAAATTACCTATGAGCCAATCGATATAAAAGAAGTGGAGAAACGTCCGGGAATTATCGGTTACATTGTGCAGGACGGGGATGATCTGTGGGAGCTTGCCAAGCGGTACAGCACTACGATGGAAGGAATCATGGAAGTCAATCAAATGGAAAATTCGGATTTAAAATCGGGAGATAAAATATTGATTTTTAAGGAAAATATGAGTATACTATAGGCATATTGTATACAAGATACAGAGTACAAAGTACAGGAGAACAAAAGATGGATAAAATAAAATTAAAAGCACTGGGCAAGATCAATCTTGGTCTGGATGTTCTTGGAAGACGTCCGAACGGTTATCATGATGTCCGCATGGTTATGCAGACGGTGTATCTCTATGATCAGATTCTGTTGGAAAAGACAGATAAGGAAGGAATTTCTCTTGAGACCAATCTTTTTTATCTTCCGGTCAATGAGAATAATCTGGCTTATCGCGCAGCGAAAATGTTGATTGATGAGTTTGCTATAAAAGAAGGCGTTCATATTTCTCTGGAGAAACACATTCCGGTTGCGGCAGGTATGGCAGGAGGAAGCTCCAATGCGGCAGCAGTGCTCTATGGAATGAACCGTTTATTTCAGCTGGGACTTACAGACCAGGAATTGATGGATCGGGGTGTTCAACTGGGAGCGGATGTACCGTACTGTATTATGAGAGGAACTGTTTTGGCAGAGGGAATCGGCGAAAAACTGACGCCGCTTCCGGCGATGCCGAAGTGCCATGTGCTGTTGGCAAAACCGCCTATCAGTGTATCGACACAGAAGGTGTACGAGAAACTGGATGCGCAGGAAGTGACAAAGCATCCGGATATTGACGGGATTCTTCTTGGACTTCAGACAGGTGATCTTGAGAAGATTACTTCCAGTATGGGAAATGTATTAGAAAATGTTACCATTACGGAATATCCGCAGATTGAGAGAATCAAAGACGTGATGAAAGAAGAAGGCGCGTTAAATGCCATGATGAGTGGCAGTGGCCCTACGGTCTTCGGTATTTACGATGATAAGATGCTTGCGCGCCGCGCGGCTGCAAGAATCAGAGAAGAACAGCTTGCAAAGCAGGTGCATGTGACTACTATGCACAATGCGAGGAGGAAATCATGAAAGAACTGAATTTTAGCGTAAATATGGATGAATTTCTGCCTTTGCGTGATGTCGTGTTTAACACGCTCCGGCAAGCGATTTTAAGAGGAGAGCTTAAGCCGGGCGAACGATTGATGGAGATTCAGCTTGCCAATAAACTGGGCGTCAGCCGGACGCCGATTCGAGAAGCGATCAGAAAGCTGGAACTGGAAGGCCTTGTGCTTGTTATTCCGAGAAAAGGTGCTGAGGTGGCTGATATTAAAGAAAAGAGCTTAAGGGATGTGCTGGAGGTTCGGAAAGCACTGGAAGAGCTGTCTGTGCAGCTTGCATGTGAGAAGATTACAAAAGAAGAGATCGAAGAATTGAAAGAGGCGGCAGAGACATTTAAAAAAGCTCAGAAAACGAAGGATATCACCCAGATCGCGGAAGCGGATGTTCATTTCCATGATATTATCAATACAGCCAGCGGGAATCAGAAGCTGATCCAGCTTTTGAATAACTTAAGAGAGCAGATGTACCGTTACCGGGTGGAATATTTGAAAAACCCGGAAGTATATCCGCAGCTTATCGCAGAACATGAGGAACTGATTACGAAGATCACGCACCATGAGAAGCAGGAGGCAACGAAGATTATGTGCAGGCATATTGATAACCAAGTGGAGGCAGTCACGGATGTGATCCGCACAAAAAAAGTGTAAATTTCTTGTATAAACACCTGAAAAGATGTACAGACTCCAGATAGAAAAGAAAGAAAGGGAGTACATAACAGGTGGAAAGAAAGAGAATAGAAGCGAATAAGCAATTTAATGATAATAGAATAAAACAGTGGATCTGTGTGATACTGAGCATTTGCGCGGCGTCTTTTCTTACGTGGGCAGTAGCAGTGAATCGAAGCCTTGCAGCAGAAGCGCGCATAGAGAAAACGCAGATCCGATTGGCAGACGAGGTGTTGAGATTTCATGTCCCTGCCAACAGTGACAGTAAAGAAGACCAGAGAGTGAAGCGGGAAGTAAGAGACGAAGTTCTCTCATATATGGAGGATAACATGACGGCTTCTCCTACGGTAGACGAAGCGAAACAATGGGTGCAAGCGCATCTTGATGAGCTGGAAGCGACCGCAGAGAGTGTTCTCGTAAGAGAGGGTATGCCTTATCATGCCAGAGCAGTAGTGAGAACCTGCTATTTCCCGGATAAGAGGTACGGAGATGTATTTTTCCCGAAGGGATATTATGAGGCGCTCCGCATAGAACTGGGATCGGCAAACGGACATAATTGGTGGTGTGTGCTGTATCCGAATCTCTGTTTTACAGATGCAACCTGTTCTGCCGCAGGAGAAGAGGGAAAAGAAGCGCTTCACAATGTGTTGACGGAGGATGCTTATGAAATGGTCACTGCTGTTTCAAAATTTAAGATAAAAAGTTATTTCTTTGGCTAAAGAAATGATACAAAAGAGATGGAGGAAATGTCATGACTGAATTTCTGGTAAGACATTTTGTAAAAGATTATGAAAATGTAAAAAAGGTGTCTGTGCGAACTGCTTACGGAGTGCTGGCAAGTGTAACAGGCATCTTTTGTAATGTGTTTTTGTTTGTTGTAAAATGGCTGGCGGGATATTTGATGCACAGTATCTCTGTTATGGCTGATGCATTTAACAATCTATCGGATGCCGGTTCATCGATCATTGGACTTGTAGGTGTGAAGATTGCAGAGAAACCGGCAGACGAAGAGCACCCGTTCGGGCACGGAAGGATTGAATATATTGCGGCGCTGATCGTCTCCTTCCTCGTTATGCAAGTCGGGTTCACCTTTTTCAAAGATGCGATCGGTAAGATCAGACATCCCGAAGCGCTGAAATTTCAAACCGTTTCCATTATTATTCTGCTGTTATCTATCGGTGTGAAATTGTGGATGGGGAAATTTAATAAGAAGCTGGGAGAGCGTGTAGACTCGAAAGTGATGCTTGCGACGGCAGCAGATGCAATGGGAGATGTGATCACCACATCTGCAACCGTTGCTTCCCTTCTGTTTTTCCGGTTTACCGGAATCAATATTGACGGCTTTGTAGGACTTGGAGTGTCGCTGGTTGTTATGTGGGCAGGAATCGGAATTGCGAAGGATACGCTGGAGCCGCTGATCGGTGAGGCAGTAGACCCGGAAGAATATGCCAAGATCTCAGAATTTGTGGAGAGCTATGACGGAATTGTAGGAACCCATGACCTGATCGTACACAACTACGGACCGGGAAGAAGTATGGCTTCTATCCATGCAGAAGTTCCGAATGATGTGGATATTGAAGTATCCCACGAGCAGATTGACCGGATTGAAAGAGACGCCAGAAAGAACCTGGGACTTGTGCTCGTTATACATATGGACCCGGTGGAGACGAAGGACGAGCAGGTGTTGAAGGCAAAGGCTACCGTGGAAGAAGTAGTACGCAAGATGGATGAAGCGGTAAGTATCCATGATTTCCGAATGGTAGACGGAAAAGAACAGATCAATTTAATCTTTGACATGGTTGTACCGCATGATTATGATAAAGAGAAGCAGATTGAATTGAAGAAATATGTAAGAGAACAGCTGAAAGAGATTGACTACCGATATCAGTGCGTGATCACGACAGAAAGGAGTTACGTAGCAAATGCAAAGAAATAATGAATATTCATTTGGCGGAAAAGTAAGATTCAGTGAGATTGACCATACAGAGAAGATGACACTGCCTTCTATGATTAATTATTTTCAAGATTGCAGTACCTTTCAGTCGGAGCTTTTAGGTCTTGGCGTCGATTATCTCAAAGAGCATCAGAGAGCATGGGTGTTGTCTGCATGGCAGGTAGAAGTTGTGCGCTACCCAAAGATTGCGGAGGAGATCAGTGTACATACATGGGCATCTGGATTTAAAGGCATGTTTGGAGACCGTAATTTCTGTATCAAAGACAAAGAGGGGAATATGGTCGCATATGCACATTCTCTCTGGGTGTATATGGACATGAAAAAAGGACGCCCGGTAAAACCATCAGAGGATGAGGTGGAACTCTATGGCACAGGTGAACCCCTTGAGATGGAGGTGCTCCCGAGAAAGATTCCGCTTCCGGAACAAATGGAAGAGCGGGAGTCCTTCGCGGTAAGAAGAAGTGATATTGATACAAATGAACATGTCAATAATTGTCGATATGTCCAGATGGCGCAAGAGGTGCTGGAAGAGGAAATAGAAGTGAAGCATCTGCGCGTCGAGTATAAAAATTCAGCGCGCTATGGGGACAAGATTGTTCCGAAGATCGGAAGAGACGGAGAAAGAACAGTGGTGGAACTTTGCAGTGAGGAAGACAAGCCTTACGCAATTGTAGAATTTCGTATATAGGAGAAGAAGATGAGATTACAAGATGAATTAGGAAAAAAACGAACATTAATGGTAGTGAAAAAGGTAGATTTTGGTGTTTATCTCGGAACAAACGAAGAGAAGGTACTGCTTCCGAAAAAGGAAGTTCCGGCAGAGATTGAAATCGGCGATCCGATTGAAGTTTTCTTATATAAGGATTCTTCCGATCGAATGATTGCGACTACACGGACGCCGAAGCTGCTGTTTGGAGAAGTGAAGCCTTTGAAGGTTGCGGATACTGCAAGAGTGGGAGCGTTCCTTGACTGGGGATTAGAGAAAGATCTTCTGCTTCCGTTCCGTGAGCAGACCGGCAAAGTGTCCAAGGGCGATGAGGTGCTGGCGGCTCTCTATGTGGATAAGAGCGGAAGACTTTGTGCAACTATGAAAGTATATGATAAGCTGTCTCTTGATACACCTTATAAAAAAGATGATGAGGTGAAGGGACGTGTCTACGAGATCAGCGATAATTTCGGAGTATTCGTAGCAGTGGATGATCAATATTCGGCACTGATTCCGAAAAGAGAAGCACCGAATGGCTTCCGGGTGGGCGAGGTGATCGAAGGACGAGTTGTGAAAGTGCATGAGGATGGAAAAATGGACTTAAGTGTGCGGAAAAAAGCATTTCTTCAGATGGACGATGATGCGCAGATGATACTGGAACGTCTGGAAAGTGTAGGAGGTTCTCTTCCATTTAACGATAAGACAGATGCACGTACCATAAAGGCTGAATTCGGAATTAGTAAAAATGCTTATAAGAGAGCGGTCGGACGTTTGTTTAAAGAGCGTAAGATACAAATCTTCGAAAATCATATTGAAATCTCGCGGAAATAAGTTATAATGAAAAAGGAAAGAAAAGAGCTGATATAAGGAAGGAGACTGTAACATGAAAGTACAGAATATTACAGATATCGATGCATTTTTTAAAACAGTTGATGAGTGTAAAGGACGAGTTGAATTAGTGACAGGCGAAGGCGACAGACTGAACCTGAAGTCTAAATTATCCCAGTATGTTTCTATGGCAAATATTTTCTCAAACGGAGAGATTCCGGAGCTTGAAGTTATTGCGTATGAGAAAGAGGATACAGACAGACTGATCAGCTTCATGATCAATAACTAATTTTTTTGAACGATAGGATATATAGAAGGCAGAGATAAATGTAGTGTTTGTCTCTGCTTTTTTCAACAAAGGAGACATTTTATTATGAGTTTTGCGCATTTACATGTACATACCGAGTACAGTCTGCTGGACGGTTCTAATAAAATTAAAGAGTGTATTTCAAGGGTAAAAGAATTGGGCATGAACAGCATTGCCATCACGGATCACGGTGTGATGTTCGGCGTGATCGATTTTTACCGCGCGGCAAAGGCAGCGGGCATTAACCCGGTCCTCGGATGTGAGGTCTATGTAGCGCCCGGCTCCAGATTTGATAAGGAAGCTGTAGGTAATGGTGACGACAGGTATTATCACCTTGTACTGCTTGCCGAGAATCAGGAGGGATATCAGAATCTGATGAAGATTGTATCCATCGGATTCACAGAAGGGTACTATTATAAACCGCGTGTGGACATGGATGTGCTGAAGAAATACAGCAAAGGCATCATTGCGTTAAGCGCCTGTCTTGCCGGAGAAGTACAGAGAAATATCGCGAGAGGGATGTACAGCGAAGGGAAAGCTGCCGCGCTCCGCTATCAGGAGGTGTTCGGCGAGGGGAATTTCTTCCTGGAATTGCAGGATCACGGCTTGCCGGAACAGAAGCTGGTCAATCAGTCTCTTCTTCGGATGTCTCAGGAGACAGGGATTGAACTGGTAGCGACCAATGATGTGCATTATACTTATGCGGAAGATGAGAAGCCTCACGATATGCTTCTGTGTATTCAGACGGGGAAGAAGCTTGCGGACGAAAATCGCCTTCGCTATGAAGGCGGACAGTATTATATTAAGTCCGAAGAAGAGATGCGCCGTTTATTTCCATATGCGCTGCAGGCGCTTGAAAATACACAAAGGATTGCGGATCGGTGTCACGTAGAGATTGAGTTTGGGGTGACAAAACTTCCGAAATATGATGTGCCGGAAGGCTATACATCATGGGAATATTTGAATAAACTGTGTCGTGACGGTCTGGAAAAACGATATGAGCCGGTGACGAAGGAACTGGAGGAAAGACTTACCTATGAGTTATCAGTTATCCGGTCTATGGGATATGTGGATTATTTCCTGATCGTATGGGATTTTATCAAATATGCAAGAGACCATGGAATCAGTGTTGGGCCGGGACGAGGTTCTGCGGCTGGAAGTATTGTGTCCTATTGCCTGGGAATTACCAGTATCGATCCGGTAAAATATCAGCTTCTGTTTGAGCGGTTCTTAAATCCGGAGCGTGTCTCCATGCCGGATATAGACGTGGACTTCTGCTTTGAGAGAAGACAGGAGGTCATTGATTATGTAGTGAGAAAATACGGTGCTGACCGTGTGGTACAGATTGTAACATTCGGTACGATGGCGGCGCGAGGCGTCATCCGAGACGTAGGGCGTGTGATGGATCTTCCGTATGCATTTGTAGACAGCATTGCGAAGATGATTCCAAAAGAGCTCAACATTACGTTGGAGCGTGCATTGAAGATCAGCCCGGAGCTTAAGAAAGCGTACGGAGAAGACCCGCAGGTACAAGAGCTGATCAATATGTCCATGCGTCTGGAGGGACTTCCGAGACATACATCTATGCATGCGGCAGGTGTTGTGATCGGTCAGAAGTCTATCGATGAATTTGTTCCTCTCTCGCTAGGGTCAGATGGTTCTCCGGTGACACAGTTTACGATGACGACCCTGGAAGAACTGGGACTTCTGAAAATGGATTTCCTGGGGCTTCGGACGTTGACGGTGATCCAGAATGCGGTGAACCTGGCGGAAAAAAGCACAGGGAAAAAGATCGATCTGGATGCCATTGACTATGATGACAAGGGGGTTCTGGAGCTGATCGGAAGTGGAAAGACAGACGGGGTATTCCAGCTGGAAAGCGGCGGAATGAAGAGCTTCATGAAAGAACTGAAGCCGCAGAGTCTGGAAGACATTATCGCGGGGATCTCCCTGTACCGGCCGGGACCGATGGACTTTATCCCGCAATATATCAAGGGGAAGAATCACCCAGAACAGATTACTTATGACTGCCCTCAGTTAGAGCCGATTCTTGCTCCGACTTATGGCTGTATTGTATATCAGGAGCAGGTAATGCAGATCGTTCGTGATCTGGCAGGATTTACACTGGGAAGAAGTGACCTTCTTCGCCGTGCTATGTCTAAGAAAAAAGGCGATGTGATGCAGAAGGAGCGTCAGGCCTTTGTATACGGAGATGAAGCAGAAGGAGTGCCGGGATGTATTGCAAATGGAATCAGCGAGGCTGTAGCAAATAAGATCTATGATGAAATGATCGACTTTGCAAAGTATGCGTTTAACAAATCTCATGCGGCAGCATATGCGGTGGTATCTTATCAGACGGCATGGTTAAAATATTACTATCCGGTAGAATTTATGGCGGCGCTTATGACATCCATGATCGACAATCCGGGGAAAGTGTCGGAATATATTTATTCCTGCAGACAGATGGGGATTAAAATCCTTCCGCCGGATATCAATGACGGAATCGGAGAATTCTCTGTAGATGGTGGAAATATCAGATTCGGTCTTGCTGCGATCAAGAGTATCGGACGCCCGGTTATTGAAGCGGTCATTGCAGAACGGGAAGCGCGCGGAAGATTTAAGACGCTGAAAGACTTTATTGAGCGGTTGTCCGGCAAAGAAGTGAATAAGAGAACGATCGAAAGCTTTATCAAATCGGGAGCATTTGACAGCTTAAGCGGCACGAGAAAACAGCTGATGATCATCTATGTGCAGATTCTGGATCAGGTGAATCAGGAGCGCAAATATTCTATGGCAGGTCAGATGTCACTCTTTGATATGGTAGGCGAAGATCAGAAATCAGAGTTCGACATACAGCTTCCTGATGTGGGAGAATATGAGAAAGAGACACGGCTTGCTTTTGAAAAAGAGGTGCTGGGCGTGTATCTGACCGGTCATCCGATGGAGGAGTATGAGGCGCAGTGGAGAAAACAGATTTCAAAGACGACACTTGATTTTCAGTTTGATGAAGAAGTGGGAGCATCCAAGGTCCGGGACGGAGCACGGGAGATCATTGGCGGAATTATTGCCGGGAAGACCATCAAATATACAAAAAACAACAAGGTCATGGCGTTTCTGATGGTGGAAGATCTGCTTGGAACAGTGGAAGTGGTTGTGTTCCCGAAAGATTATGAGAAATACAAAGAGTATCTGGAGGAAGAAAATAAGATATTCGTACGCGGAAGAGTCTCTGAGGAAGATGATGCCAACAGTAAGCTGATGTGCGAATCCATCGTTCCGTTTCATCGGATGCGGAAGGAATTGTGGCTTCAATATGAATCAAAGGAGATTTTTCTGGCACAGGAAAAAATGCTCTATGAGATGCTTGCTGACTCGGACGGAGAAGATGAAGTAGTGATCTACTGTAAGAAGGAACGAGCTGTTAAACGGCTTGGGCGGAACCGAAATGTAAGGATACAACCAACGTTATTAAGCAGATTGACGAATTATTTAGGAGAATCTTGTATAAAAGTAATAGAAAAACCCATTGAAAACATTTAATAATTCATGTAAAATGGTGCACGAACATAAAAAAATTAACAAACACACATCAAATACAGACAATGGAGGAAGAATTATGGCAGACAAAACGATCCGTACAATCGGGGTATTGACAAGTGGAGGAGATGCGCCGGGAATGAATGCGGCAATTCGTGCCGTAGTAAGAACAGCACTTGGAAAAGGATTAAGAGTAAGAGGTATCCGCAAAGGATATCAGGGACTTTTAGATGAAGATATTATCGATCTGACCGCCAGAGATGTATCTGATACGATCCAGCGTGGAGGTACTTTTCTTCAGACTGCAAGATGCAGTGAGATGCGTACTAAAGAAGGACAGCAGGAGGCTGCTGCGATCTGCAAGAAATACGAGATTGATGGTCTTGTAGTAATCGGTGGAGACGGTTCTTTTGCAGGAGCACAGAAGCTTTCTCATTATGGTATCAATACAGTAGGAATTCCGGGAACTATTGATCTTGATATTGCATGTACAGAATATACAATCGGCTTTGATACAGCGGTAAATACAGCGATGGAGGCAATTGATAAAGTGCGTGATACTTCAACTTCTCATGAGAGATGTTCTATCATTGAGGTTATGGGAAGAGATGCAGGATATCTGGCACTCTGGTGTGGAATTGCCAACGGTGCAGAGCGAATCCTTATGCCGGAAGAACACGACTATGATGAAGAGAAGATCATTGCAGACATTCAGGAGTGCAGAAAGCGCGGGAAGAAGAATTACATCATCATCAATGCAGAAGGCATTGGCGACTCTATGAATATGGCTAAGAGAATCGAAGAGGCAACCGGCATGGAGACGAGAGCAACAATCATCGGACACATGCAGAGAGGCGGAAGCCCGTCCTGTAAGGACAGAGTATATGCATCCATCATGGGTTCTATGGCAGTGGATCTTCTTATGGAAGGAAAGACAAACCGCGTGGTAGGATATCGCCACGGCGAATTTGTAGACTTTGACATTAACGAAGCGCTTAGCATGAAGAAAGAACTTCCGGTATACGCTTACGAGGTGGCAAAGCGTCTGGCATTGTAATCGCTATGACAAAAGATGTGTTACTTAAGATTTCCGGACTTCATTATGCAATGATGGAAGATACAGAAGAAAGTGAACCCATCGAGGTCATTACACCTGCTTCCTATTACCTGAAAAATGGAAAACACTATGTGATCTATGAAGAAGTAGTAGAGGGAATTCCGGGAACAATAAAGAATAAAATACGCATGACCGGAGACGGAGTCCTTGAGATCATGAAAAGCGGGATTGCTGACGCGCACATGGTTTTTGAAAAGGGAAAGATTCATGCGTTTTCCTATGAAACTCCGTATGGAGAACTTTCAATGGGAATCTTTACCAGAGATATGATCTTCACAGAAGAAGAGAATCGCATGACAATCGCTGTGAATTATGAATTGGATATCAATGGCGAAAAAGCTTCAGATTGCGATATCCATATTGAGATCAAAGCAAAAAAAATAGAGCAATAATCAAGGAAAGATTGTTGTGATAACGGTATCCTTTGTGACATTATCACAGAAAAAGAATAAGAGAAATGATATAACAGATGTAGGATGATTCCTGCATCTGTTTTAGGTTCAGTAGGAAAAAGCCGCTTAAAAGAATATATTATAAGATGAAAGAGGAACAATATATGAGTGATAAAATGAAAAAAGGAATCCGTAAAGCTGCTTTTATAGTAGGCGGTATAGCTCTTGGGCTGGCATATTATTATTTTGTGGGATGTAAAACCGGTGGATGAGCGATAACCTCCAATCCGGTGATGACAACGCTGTATATGGGTGTTGTTGGATGGCTGTTATCAGGAATATTTGAAAAGGATGGTGAAAAGTAATGCAGTATGCAGTTTCTTTTCTGGAAGGGATTATTACCTTTATTTCGCCGTGTCTTCTTCCAATGCTTCCGCTTTATATTTCCTACTTTGCAGGAGGCGGGGAACGAAGTACAGGGAAAACATTGAGAGGCGCATTTGGATTTGTGACAGGATTTACAATCGTATTTATGGCATTGGGAGCGTTGGCAGGAACGCTTGGCGGTTTCTTAAGAGAATATCAGACTGTAGTAAACGTCGTTTTGGGATTGATCGTTATTTTCTTTGGACTTAATTTTCTCGGTGTATTCAAGTTTAATTTATTCAAGGGAATTCAAAGGGATGTGAATACCGATAATATGGGTTTCTTGTCTGCGTTTGTATTCGGCGTAGTTTTCTCCATAGGCTGGACGCCTTGTGTAGGAACTTTCCTCGGCTCGGCTTTAATGCTTGCGTCACAGCAAAGTCACGCGGCAGCGGGAGTGCTCATGCTTCTGGTGTATTCGCTTGGGCTTGGAATTCCATTTGTCCTTTCAGCGGTATTGATCGATTATCTGAAAACTGCATTTGACTGGATTAAGAAGCATTATAAAATAATTAATGGAATCAGCGGAGGGTTGTTGATTTTTATTGGCGTTATGATGGCAACAGGAGCTTTCGGACGATTGATGAGTTTATTTAGTTAGGAGATATTATGGATAAAAAGAAAAAAGTGTTGATTATTTTACTTGTATTTGTCCTCCTGTTCGGAGGGGCCTCGGTATTATATAAGCAGCTTGGGAAAAATGCAGATGCAAACCAGCTGTCCTCTGAAACGGATGTTGCTTCTGAGGAACAGGATGATAAAGACGAAGCAGAGGATGAAAGGGCGATGGCGCCTGATATGACAGTTTATGACCGGGATGGCAAAGAAGTGCATCTGTCAGATTATATTGGGAAACCGATTGTGCTAAACTTCTGGGCAAGCTGGTGCGGACCATGCCAGATGGAAATGCCGGATTTTAATGAGAAGTATCAGGAGCTTGGAGAAGAAGTACAGTTTTTAATGATCAATATGACAGATGGGTCAAGAGAAACTGTGGAGAAAGCGTCAGCATTTATAGAGGAACAAGGATATGGATTCCCGGTTTTCTATGATACAAAGTTTCATGCGGCAAACGCTTATGGGGCAAATTCTTTGCCGACAACATTTTTTATTGATGCGCAAGGGAAAGTGACTGCACAGGCGAAAGGGGCAATCGATGGAGAGACCTTGCAGAGAGGAATTGATATGATCACAGAGAAATAGTGGAGAAAATGCCAGAGCTAAGAAGTATAGCTCTGGCATTTATTGGTTATTTGATTCCTTTATATAGATTTTCTAACAGGGTGATCAATTCATCTTCCGGAATACTGCTGCTGTCTACACAGATTGTGTACTGACTCATATCGGTCCATTTCTCATCGGTGTAAAATTCATAATAACATCTTCGCTGTTTATCCATGCGTCGAATGAGTGACTTTGCATTTTTTTCATCTGTGCAAGCTCGTTTTGCAATTGTTTTGATTCGATCTTCCAGAGGAGCATATACGAATACACTGCGACAGTTTTCGTTATCGCGCAGAATATAGTTTGCACATCTTCCTACGATGATACAGTCTTCCTTCTCCGCAAGTTCACGGATGATTTCTTCTTCTGCATCAAACAATACATCGTTGATGGGTTCTGAACGATATTGAGGAGACATTTGATATTCGTCCTCTACCGGATACCGCCACATGCTTGCCCTCTTTTCGTCGACTTTGACCAGTTCTTCATAAGGGATACCCTTGCGTTCACTTGCCAGTTTTAAAAGTTCACTGTCATAGAAACGGATTCCGAGTCTTTCGGACAATGCTTTTCCGAGTCTTCTCCCGTTGCTTCCATACAGTCGGTTAATAGTAATGATACGTCCACTCATGATCCTTCCTCCTTCTGTCTGGCGGTAGAATTGTAGAAGTGCAAAGCACGAAAAAGTCGCCAGACATCTTTTGACACTGTAATTATGTATATATTATAGCACAATTTAGAGAAAAAGGTAAAAATTTCATGCAATAATAAAAATATAAATAAAAAAGACAGGCAAATCAACCTGTCTTAATTAGTAACTCGTCTGTAATCCTATTTGTTTCTCAGTCTTGCAAAGAAGCCTTTTTTCTTCTCCGGTGTGTCCAGCGGACCTCTAAGTCCCTTAACTCCGGTTATGTAAATACCGCTTATCGTAGCTTTTACTTCTTTCTTTACAGGAATGATCGGATAAATCTGTGCATCGCACATTAAAGTCATAACCTTTGGTCCAACCTTTGCTTTGACAACCGGCACTTTAGAACGGCGAAGATACTTTGGTGTGTTCTCGACAACGATTGGCGGGAATCCAGCATCTCTTAAGCGAACACGGCCTTTATCAATGATCAACATGGAAACAGTCTGCTTTACAGCATCTAATTGCTCCTGCTGTTCTGCCTGCTTTTTCTCTGCTTTTTTTCCGAGAAAATATAATACGATACAAGCAATGATCAAAATCGCTAAGATAACTAATAATACAATCGTAACTTTACTCACGGCTAACCTCCTACAAATCTTTTTCACGGATTCCATTGTATCATACCTTGGCGGACAAGTGCAAGAGATTTACAGGTTATTTGAAGGGTTATTTACGGAAAGGAGAATATGAAATAAGTGTGAAAAAGGTTTTCAGAAAGTACAGAATATGGTATAACATAAGAAGTGTCTGCAAAAAGGCCAAGAAAGAGTGAAATAGATGAGGTGTATTATGAAAAAGACAATCGCAGTTTTATTGACAGGTGTTATGGCATCAGCGCTTTTGTTGTCAGGATGTGAAGCAAGTAAAGGGCTCGAAAACGATGATATTAAGATTACTCAGTATAAAGGGATAGAAATTGATGAGGTAGAAAAAGCCAAAGAGGTTACAGATGATGATGTGGATTCATTTATTAAATCCATGCAGGAGTCTCATGCAGAAGTGACAGAGATCACAGACCGTGCAGTAGAAGATGGGGATACGGTAAGCATTAATTTTGTCGGCAAGATGAATGGGGAAGAATTTGAAGGCGGTTCTGCAAAAGACTATTCTCTGACGATCGGTTCCGGTGTATTTATCGAAGGGTTTGAAGACAGTGTGATCGGACATAAAGCAGGGGAGACTTATGACTGGAACGGGAAATTCCCGGATGATTACGGCAATGCGGAGATGGCCGGAAAAGATGTAGTATTTACAATTACAGTAAATGCTATTACAAAGGAAGACGTGCCGGAGCTTAATGATGAATTTGTAAAGTCTGTGTCTGAAACATCTAAGACAGTAAAAGAATATAAAAAAGAAGTAAAAGAACTGCTTCAGAAGGATGCAGAATTGTCTTATGAATATTCTGTAGAAACAGCCGTATGGGAAAAGGTGATGGAAAATACGGAAGTAAAGAAATATCCGGAAAAAGAACTGAAAGAAACAAAAGAAAAATGGATCAAACAGTATCAGACAGCAGCAGAATATTACCAGATGGAATATGAGACATTTATTGAAGAGCAGATGGGAATGACGGTAGAAGATTTCGAAAAACAGATCGAAACTGCTGTAAAAGATACCATCAAAGAGAAGATGGCAGTTGAAGCAATTGCCGATAAAGAAAAGATCAAGCTGGACGATAAAACGTACAAGAAAGAATTGAAAAATATTGTCAGTGATTATGGCTACGAAAGTGTCGATGCTTTGAAAGAGGCGGTTGAAGAAAAAGATCTCAAGAAAGAAGCGTTGAAAAATGTAGTGATAGAAAAACTTGCAGAAAAGAGCATTCAGGTGAAGTCTGAATAAAAGGAAAAAGACCGGTCAGCCGGTCTTTTTTTGACTGTTTTTTCGATATTGACCGGGTGTCATGCCGGTTTCTTTTTTAAAGATGCGGATAAATGTCTCTGTGTTTTCATAACCAAGACTCAGAGAAATGTCGTTGATGGTGTCTGTTGTATTGACGAGAAGACGTTCTCCCTTTCTAACCCTCAGCGCACGTTTCCATTCACTGAACCCCATGCCGGTTGTGTTTTTGATCAGTTTGGAGCAATAAGAGAGGGAAAAGCCAAAATGCCGGGAAATATCTGCAAGCGTCACAGTGTCAATATGCTCCTGTATATAATTCAGCACGAGAAAGTCTTCCAGACCGCGCGTATGGCTGGAAGAATAAGAAGACTCCATGGTGTCCTGAAATCTTCGCATTGTATCTGCGCTTAAGTAAGTCATCATCCCAATCAGGATCTGATCAGAAAAAGCATCGTGATTCAAATGTTCATAATACATTTTCAATACGAAGGACTTCCAGGAATCCTGTGTGTGATATACGAGATATTCTAAGCGGTGCTGGTTGTAAAGCCCTTCTTTAAAAAACTGGCTCTGCAGATTGTTTCCGCTGGCGAGCGGGAGAAACATCTGGTGAAATGTTTTCTGCTGAATCAAAATATTAAAAACAACAGCCTGATCCTGAAAGACCTCTATAGTATGATAAATTCCCGGGGCAATGAAAATTACATCCCCTTCAGAGAAATGTTTCCGAGTTGTACCAATGTTCTGGGTACATGTTCCATGATATACAAATACAATTTCAAAAAAATTATGGCGATGAAGAAATGCGGGAGTGTAGCGGTTATGTCGGCTGATATACACATTTCGCTGTTCGCCTTCTTTAAAATATTCCTCATCGTTCATCTCGTAAGAAATAATCTCAGGAAGAAGCGCTGGGCTTTCGGATTGTGATGGGAATGTTTGGAGTGGTAGGCTGTGTATGCTTTTTCCTGACATTTTTCCTTGTAAGAGAAAATAATCTTCAGGAAAATGTGAAAAGTGCAACTTTGAAGGAAACGATACATTCGCTCGGTCAGAATACTCCTTGGAAATTATTTGCGGTGAATATTATGTTTATGTGGACCGGATATTTCCTTCAGTCTTCGGCGCTGGTCTACTACTATAAATATTATATCGGAAGTACATCTATGGCTTCTCTTGTGGCAACGATCATGACGATGATTCCGATGGCGGCAAACTTAACGGTTCCTTTTCTTGCGAAGAGGCTTGGGAAGCGAAATCTGTATTCAGGTGCGGCGGCAGTGCAGTTCCTCGGTCTTGTGGTAATCCTTGCAGGAGGTTTTCATACAGGAATCATCGTTGCAGGTGCAGTAATCTCAGCGTGTGGTTATGGAGTAAAGGAAAGTATTTACTTCTCTATGCAGGCAGACCCGGTAGACTACGGAGAATGGAAGACGGGAATTCAGGCAACCGGTACGCTGTCATCTCTGAATGGTTTCCTCGGAAAAGTCGCACAGGCGGCAGCAGGAGGAATCTCCGGTTTGCTTCTTGCGTGGGGAGCGTATGATTCGACGGCGGTTACGCAGACAGCAGAAGCGTTAACTGCAATCAAAGCAATGTATCTCTATATTCCAATGATCTTGCTTGTGTGTTCTATCGTTACGATGCATTTTTACAAATTAGATAAACAGTTCCCTCAGATTCAGAAGGAATTGGAAGATAGAAGAAAGGAAAAAAGGTAAATTACAATGAATGAAACAACGAATAAGAAACAGTATATGCCTTTAGTAGGGGCAGCAGGTATCGGGTCCATGCTTGGGTCCGGAATCATTATCGGATTGTCGGCAACGATCACCGTTTGGCAGAGTGGCTTAGGATTAAGTGACGGACAGGTTGGAATTTTGTCCGGTGCATTGACATTTGCGATTGCGGCGGGCTCTCTTCTGGCAGGAAATATTACAAAAGCGTTAGGCTTGATTCGTTCTTTTAACTATTTAAATCTTCTGTATGCAGTGGGAGCATTGATCTGTGTATTGTCTGGGAATTTTCCGGTGTTATTGGCAGGCTTGATTCTGGCAGGCTTTGCTTCAGGAGCAGATCTTCCGATCAGCTTGACGGTCATTTCACACGATGCTCCGGATGAAAAGACATCTGCAAGTCTGGTGGCTTCTACTCAGGTATTCTGGCAGATCGGAGTATTGGCATCTTATCTGATGGCATTTATTGTATCCCGTACAGAGGGAGCGCTGGGGGCACGAATTGTATTCGGACTTCTTGGCGGCTTTGCAGCGATTGCATTTTTATGGAGAACATTTTCACCGAAATTTAAAGAATTCCATGAAGCAGGGGATCGTTACCGGGCAGCAGAAGGAGAGACTGCTTCTGAAGAAATCTCTTTCACAAAGTTATTTAAAGGAAAAGAAAGTAAGAAATTTATTTCCTTCTTTACATGTATTATGATCTTTTACATTTGTTGGAATCTGCTGGCAAATACATTTGGACAATTTCAGACTTATATTCTGGTAAAAGCAAATGCTTCTCAGTCTTTGGCAACAGGGTGCGGAATTATTCTGAACATTGCCGGATTGATCTGTGGTATTTTATTCGCATCTGCGGCAGGAAGTAAACATAGAAATAAATTTTTCTATGTTGGTATTGTGATTCAGGCAGCGGCTATGATCGGAATTGCTCTTGGCGGAGGTTCAGTATTCATGATTGTTATTATGATTGCCTGCTACAATATCGGAAATCAGTTTGCAGGAGAGTCTATTTACAAGGTGTGGACACAGGAATCCTTCCCGGTATCAGCAAGAGCATCTATGCAGGGCTTTATTAATGGATTTTCAAGATTTTGCTGTGGTCTGTTTGCGTTAATCACACCGATTTTGGTGGCGCCGGAGAGAATTCAGACAACCATGTACGGATTTGCAGGAATTGTAATCATTAGTGCGATCGCAGGTTCTTGTATGTTGAAGTTACAGAAAAAGCATGGCATTGGTCAGATGGAATAGGAGGAAAGATCATGGCGTTTACATTTCAGATTAATAACGATTTACAGTTTATCCATGATGAAGCGCTGCTTAGTATGGCGGAGGTAAACCATCCGCAGATCAAGAGACAGACGGTGCTTCCAACTGCCATCGTTGATCTGGTGGAGGATGAAACGAAGCTGAATGGATATGGCGTAAAAGAGAGCGAAAAGAAAATTGAAAATCTTCAGGAATACAACTTTAGAAGAGATGAGAAATTAATTCTTGATTTCGGTGATCATCAGGTGGGAAGCTTTAAAATCGATATCGATCAGACCGGTTCGCCGATGGATGCGCCGCTGTATCTTCGTTTGAAATTTGCAGAGATGCCGGCAGAGCTTGCGGCAGAATCTTCGGAGTACGAAGGATGGCTTAGCCGCTCATGGATACAGGAAGAGTTTATTCATATAGATGAGCTTCCGATGACATTGGAGTTGCCAAGAAGATATAGTTTCCGTTATGTGGAACTGAAGGTTATTGATACATCACCGAAATGGCAGGCTGTCTTTTATAATCCGGTTGTGACCAGCGAAAATTCAGCAGATATGACAAAAGTAAAGAAGCCGGAAATCGAAGATGAGAAGCTTGACAGAATCTATCAGGTTGGGTTAAAGACGCTGGCAGATTGTATGCAGGATGTATTTGAAGACGGACCGAAGAGAGACAGACGCTTATGGCTTGGTGATTTAAGACTTCAGGCGCTTGCGAATTATGCAACTTTTGATAACAAAGAACTGGTGCGCAGATGTCTGTATCTGTTCGCAGGAATGACTACGGAAGATGGAAGAATTTCTGCAAATGTATTTGTGAAGCCGAAAAATATCCCGGACGATACTTTTTTGTTTGAATACAGTCTTTTCTTTATTTCAACTTTGTACGATTTAAATGAAGCTCACCCAGATATCAAGATTGTTAAGGAACTGTATCCGACTTGCAAAAAGCAGATGGATATCACTCTGGGAATGTTTGATGAAAACGGAAAGCTTATAGTGGATGAAGATTATCCGGTGTTTGTTGACTGGTCCAATGAATTTAACAAGGACACGGCGGGACAGGCAGAGACCATCTATGTTTTAAAACAGTTTATTGAACTGGCCAAATTAGCAGAGGATGAAGAGCTGGCAAAATACGAAGAGGCGTTAGAACTCATTTCATTTTATGCAAAAAACCAGTTATATAATGAAGAGAAGAAGTTATTTGTTACAACCGGAAATGAATATAACATCGCCAGTCAAGTGTGGATGGTACTTGCGAAGGTGATGTCTCCGGAAGAGAACAAGGAGATTATGAAAGCAATGATCGACCAGTTATTCCCGGTGAAAAATATTGCGACACCGTATATGTATCACCATATTGTAGAGGCGTTGTTTGAAGGCGGATTAGAAGAAGAAGCTATTCAGCTTATGAAGGATTATTGGGGAAAGATGATTGATCTTGGCGCAGATACTTTCTGGGAGGCATTTGATCCGGATCAGCCGGATTATTCTCCATACGGAAGCCCTATCTTAAACAGCTATTGCCACGCATGGAGTTGTACACCGGTGTACTTGATTCATAAATATATATTAAAAGATTTTTAGAAAAACAGAAGATTCTTTTGACAGGATTGCTATTATTTGGTGGACAGGATATAATGATTTTAGCATTGTGTGACACACAGATAAAAGGAGAGCATTGGTATGGAGAAAGAATTAAACATTGCTTATCGGGAACCGGAAGTTGAAGACGCGAAGAAGATTGTTGACTTCTACAATTATGTTGGAGGGGAAACGACATATTTGAGTTTTGAAAAAGACGAATATCCAATGGATGAAGAAGCGCAGAAAGGGGATATCATTTCAACGAAAGAGCATCCTGCAAGCATTATGATTCTTGCTATGGATGGAGATGAAATTGCCGGAATCGGGACGATTCATTCAGGAAATAAGATTAAGGCGCGTCATCAGGGAGAACTTGGAATTGTTGTTGCTAAGAAGTATCAAAAGTTCGGAATCGGAAGTGAGATTATCCGTCAGCTGATCGATTTCTGTAAAGGTAATGGAATTACGACAAGAATTCAGCTTGATACCCGCAAAGATAATGAAGTAGCTGTAAAATTATATGAAAAATTCGGATTTGAGATTGAAGGATGTCTTAAAAACACAACACTTCTCAATGGAGTGTACTATGATTTATATGTAATGGGATTAATGTTGTAGGAGATAGTGTGTCAGATTGGCAACAGCCGGGCGAGAGCCCGGCTGTTGCTTTTGGGAGAATTATTTCGCTTGCTATTTTTGAAGAAACCTTACATAATGAATTTATCGAAAAGTATAGTCAGAAATATCGGGAGAGGTGTTGTGTGATGGGCGAGATACGAAATGTCTATTATCCGCAAAATGAGATGAATACAGTATTGCTTCCGGTTGCAACAGGCTGCCCTTACAATCAATGTGCTTTTTGCTCTATGTATAAGGATGAAATATATCAGGAAGTGCCGATTCAAGAGATAGAGCAGGAATTAATGAATGGAGATCCATATACGGAACGTATATTTTTGACAGGTGCGGACCCACTGGCTGTTGGATATGACAGAATGTTCCGTATCTTGAAGCTGATTGCAAAATACTTCCCTTATTGCGGATGTGTGGCAGCGTATGCATCTGTGAGAAGTCTCAAGAGGTACTGTGTGGAAGAGCTTGAATCGCTTCATAGAGAAGGACTCAGACTTCTCTATGTCGGATTTGAAACAGGGGATGATGAAGTGCTGACTTTTATGAAAAAGGGAAACACAGCGGAAGAAGCAGTGCAGCAAGGTCGGAAATTAGCTGAGGCGAATCTGATGTTTAACGCAATTATCATGTATGGAATTGCCGGAAAAGGTAAGTCTGTGAGAAATGCAAAACTGACTGCGAAGATGTTGAATCAGTTAAATCCGAGGAAGATTATTACAATGAATCTCACTGTTTTTCAAGGAACCGAATTGGCTCATCTTGTAGAAAAACAGGAATTTGTCGAAGCCGGTGTAAGAGAAAAAAGAGACGAGATAAAAGTTCTGATCGAGAATCTGGATGTCGGGAAAAAGGTGGAGTTTGATACAACTCATGCAACGAATCTTGTGAAATTGCAGGGGTGGCTTCCTGAACAGAGAGAAGAATTTATAGAAAAACTGGAGGATCTCGATGGATACAAGAATAAAAGAAAGAACAATAAAATGGAAGCAGACCATAATTTTTAGTATGTTTGTATTGCTTGCGGCACAGATTAATTTTGATATTTTCACTACATATTTTCGAGTGTCTCTTGGAATTATTATGATTCCGATTCTTATTTTTTTATTTCAGAGGATTCCGCTTCTTCCGGTAACGGTACTGTCAGGCATCGGGGTCTGGCTGTCACGAGCTTTGTTTTCGGGGGTGCAGAATGGATTTGCCGGACAGGAGTTGTGGAACTATTTTCCGGAATTAGTTTTTTACCTGGTGTATGGCTTTCTTGTCTGGTTCTATTTTCGGAAGAAGGATTATAAAATACAAGGATGGAAAAGTTATTGTTTTCTGCTTCTGGCAGACTACTGTGCTAACTTTTTTGAATTGTTTCTGAGGTTGCAGGGGGACGCTCTGACAATGAAATTGCAGAGCAAAATTTTACTGATTGCTCTGATTCGTACAGTTTTGTTGTGGGTAATACTGACCGGCCTTGGAAGTTATAAATTGGAGCTTTTGACACAAGAGCATGCAAGCAGATATCAGCGGCTTCTTCTTTTGATCTCAAAATTAAATGGCGAGGTAATCTGGATGAAAAAGAATACGGAGCTGATTGAAAAGACGATGGAGCTTTCATACAAATTATTTTCTGAGATGCAGAAGCAGAATGTGGATAGAGAATTATCGCAGACGGCGCTTGCAGTTGCAAAAGATATCCATGAGATCAAGAAAGAGTATATGCTGATCTTAAGGGGCATTTCAGAGGCTATGGATTTGAACCTTCAAGATGGAAGTATGTCCTTGTCAGATATCCTTACAGTTATGGAGACAACGCTCCAACAGGCGGCAGCAGAACAAGGTAAGAAGCTGACATTTGCGAAAGAATATAAGACAAATATTATGACAGATAAACATTATTTTCTGTTATCGATTTTTCGAAATCTTTTCACCAATGCATTGGAGGCAAATGAAACAGGAGAAGTGACATTGAGATTTACGCAATGGGAAGAGGGACAGGAGGATTGTTTCTCTATTTGTGATGATGGCCCGGGAATTCCCAAAGAGAATATTCCAAACATTTTCACACCCGGATTTTCGACAAAAATTAATTTCTCTACAGGGGAGATTAATCGAGGGCTGGGACTCAATCTTGTAAAAGATATGATTGAAAATCAATTTCACGGGAAGATTACCGTAGAGTCGGTTCCCGGACAGACAACGTTTTTGATTCGTATTCCGAAAATACAGTTGGAGGTGGACTAAGTGAAATTCTATTTGATCGATGATGACCAGAACATCATTAATATTTTAAAGTTGATCATTCAAAACCGCAATCTGGGGGAAATCTGCGGGACAAGTCTCAATGCAGAAGATGCAATGGATGATTTGAAATATGTACAGCCGGATATTGTGATCGTAGATTTGCTTATGCCGGTTATGGATGGAATTACATTTGTGAAGCAGGCTTCAAAGCTTTATCCGGAACTTGTATTCATTATGCTGTCCCAGGTTGCCGCAAAGGATATGATTTCTTCTGCGTATGAAAGCGGGATTGAGTTCTTTATTCAGAAGCCGATCAACAGTATTGAGGTGGAAAATGTAATTAAGAAGGTTGTAAAAAACCTGACGATGCAAAGAACGTTGACGGAGATGCAAAGTCTCTTTATGAATCAGATGCAGGAAATTCTTCCGCAAGAACCAAGCAAGACTATGCAGGAAGATGCACATATTGAACGGGTAAAGGACATTTTACAGAAATTGGGTGTCATTGGGGAAATCGGAAGTAAGGATATTGTCAGTATCGTAGATTATATGATCACGAATCGTGATACTGTTGTGGACGCTACTTTAGTGGAGCTTTGCAGTAAATTTACAGATAACCCGAAGTCTATGGAGCAAAGAATCCGAAGGACGGCAAACAGTGCGATGGTGAATCTGGCGAATCTTGGAATCGAAGATTATTCTAACGATACATTTATTGAGTATTCGAACACACTGTTCAACTTCGAGCAAGTGCGCAGAGAGATGGATTACATCAGAGGAAAAGAGCCAAAAGGGGGAAATGTGAAAATTAGGAACTTTTTAAATGCTCTTGTATCTTATTGTTACAAATAGCTTTGGTAATATTTCACAAAAATACGTGATATTTTAAAGAATGGAATAATTTTTTGAACAAAATTGATACCGTTTGAAACTTTTTGAAACTTCATATCTATATTCTTAGCATCGAAGGCAACGTTTATATGAATGGAAGAATATGAGGTGAAGTTATGTTGACAATTATTTCAGGAGTTGGATTATTATTAGTAACACTGGCAGGTTTTTCGCTTTTTAGTATGAAAGCGCCGAAAGGCTCTGAGGCAATGTCCGGAATGGCGAACGCAGCCATTGCTTCTTTTTTGATCGAGGCAGTGCACAGTTATATTACAGGGGATTTGATGAATATCGAATTTTTCAAAACAGTAGGTGCGACATCAGGAAGTCTCGGCGGAGTGGCAGCAGCTATCACGGTTCCGATTGCAATGGGTGGGAATCCGGTGTTTGCTGTAGTTGCAGGTTTGGCAGTCGGAGGATTTGGAATTCTTCCGGGATTTCTTGCAGGCTATGTCATCGGTTTGATTTCACCGATCATCGAGAAGAAGCTTCCGGAAGGGTTAAATATTATCGTTGGAGCTCTTGCTATTGCACCACTTGCAAGAATCATTGCTGTTCTTGTTGATCCGGCAGTGAATGCAACACTTGTAAAAATCGGTGGAACTATTTCAGCGGCAGCGGATCAGTCTCCGATCGTTATGGGATTTTTGCTTGGCGGAATTATGAAAATGATCTGTACTTCACCGCTTAGTTCTATGGCGCTTACTGCAATGCTTGGGTTAAATGGTCTTGCAATGGGAATTGCGGCGATTGCATGTGTGGGTGGCTCTTTTACAAATGGAATTATTTTCAAACGGTTGAAACTTGGAGATAAGAGTAACGTGATCGCTGTCATGTTAGAACCATTAACGCAGGCGAATATCATTACTGCAAATCCGATTCCGATTTACTGTTCGAATTTCTTTGGCGGTGGTCTTGCAGGAATTTCGGCGGCGGCATTTGGAATTATCAATAATGCACCGGGGACAGCATCCCCAATTCCGGGGCTGTTGGCACCATTTGCCTTTAACTCTCCACTGAGTGTGGTGGGAGCGCTGATCTTTGCTGTGCTGGGCGGATGTCTCGCCGGATATGTGGGAAGCCTCGTGTTTAAGAAACGGGTTGAAAAATCTGAGGTCTGCTACGCATAAGTTGGGGCAGTAACCAGTTAACAATATGGAAATCTTTGACTTAGAACGTAAGAGAGCGTTGCGTCTTTTTGAAGCAGCGCTCTTTTTGTGTGATGAGAATCAGGTTGAAAGTTTACTTTGCAGTTCTTGGAAAATAGTTTCATATTCTTGAGAAAAGATACTGTCTTTATTCCACAGAAAAGTGAAATCATGCATGACCATAAAGTCAGAAAGAGGGATTTGTATAAGTGTTCCTTCTTTTAGTTCTTTTTCAACAGCAGCTTTGTACAAGAAAGAAATTCCGCAGTCATCCTTTAAAAGTTGTACGATTGTATGGATGTTTTCAATTTCTATCAGGTTTCGAAAATCTTTCATGGACATATTTTTCAGAGCCAGTGTCTTTGTTAAAATAGCTCTTGTTCCGGAACCGTGTTCTCGGATAATGAGTCGTTCGTCTTTCAGATCATTCAGGCAGTGGATTGGTTTTTCAAAAACATGGTTTGCAGACGCAACGGCAATGTATTCTTCGGACTTAAAAATTTTTGTTTTGTAATAATCTCCTTGGAAATATCCTTCGATAATAGCAAAATCAATAATTCCATCTCTGAGATACGATAGAAGCATCTGTGTATTGCCATATCGTATGTGCAGATCTATATTCGGATGTGCTTTTATAAACCTGGCAAGAGAAGGAACGATGGTATATTCTCCGATGGTCATTGTCACACCAAAGGTCAGGACCTGTTTGCCTTCAAGACTTTCTCTCATGCGTTTCTTTAATGTATTTTCGTCATTTCGCATTGTCTCCAATGCAGAACGCAGAATTTCTCCGGCGGGAGTTAAGATAAGCTTTTTCTTGTCTCGAACAAATAAAGTGGTATCATACTTTTGCTCTAAATATTTTATGTGTTGAGAAACAGCAGGCTGTGTCAGATTTAAATGTTCGGCGGCATGTGTAAAATTCATATAATGACATACGGACAGAAATGTATCCATACGAAAATCAAGCATATGTGAACCTCCTTTGTCTCAAGTGTAAATAAGATTTATCATATTATATCATAAATTAAATTTATCATACTATCAAATATCATAATTTTACAAAATGTATATATGAGATTATAGTATATATGACAGCGGTGGCAGATGGAACGATTGCAGCCATTCGTGCGTCAAAATAAAAATAAGACAAGACAGCAAGTAAAAATTACGGTACAATACAAACGATAATCAAAGGATAAGGGAGAGAGAACATGGAGTTTATGAAAAAAAACTGGAAAGGTATATTATTTTGTCTGGCAATAGCATTGCCTTCTGCATTTTTAGGAAAAAAGTTTCCTGTCATAGGAGGCCCGGTATTTGCAATCCTAATAGGAATGGTGCTTGCATTAGTGATTAAAAATCGGGGACCATTGGAAAGCGGCGTGAAATATACATCGAAAAAGATTTTACAATATGCAGTTGTATTGCTTGGTTTCGGATTGAATTTAGAAGTTGTTATGCAGACCGGAAAACAATCACTTCCGATTATTCTGTGTACAATTACAACTTCACTTGTAATTTCGTATGTGCTTCATAAGGCGATGCACATTCCGTCAAAAATATCTACGCTGATAGGTGTGGGCTCATCTATTTGCGGAGGGTCTGCGATTGCAGCGACAGCTCCTGTTATTGATGCGGATGAAGAAGATGTTGCACAGGCAATTTCTGTAATCTTTCTCTTTAATATTCTGGCGGCACTTACTTTCCCGGCATTAGGAGCGGCGTTGGGGTTTTCCACAACGTCAGGGGAAACATTCGGAATTTTTGCAGGGACAGCAGTAAATGACACATCTTCAGTAACGGCAGCAGCGTCTACATGGGACAGTATTTACCATCTTGGAAGTCAGACATTGGATAAGGCGGTTACGGTAAAATTAACAAGAACACTTGCGATCATTCCGATTACTTTGGGACTTGCACTGTATCGCGCAAGAAAGGCAGAAGAACAGAGCGGAGAAAAAGTATCTATGCGCAAAGTGTTCCCGTTCTTTATACTTTTCTTCATCGGAGCAAGTATTATTACAACAGTTGCAACGGCAGCGGGGATACCTGCAGAGACGTTCCAGCCATTAAAAGAATTATCCAAATTCTTCATTGTTATGGCGATGGGCGCAATCGGATTTAATACGAATGTTGTAAAATTAGTAAAAAGCGGTGGGAAGCCGATTTTAATGGGAATGGCTTGCTGGATGGGAATTACAGTTGTGACATTGATTATGCAGCACTTGATGCATTTGTGGTAAAATGAATACACGAAAGAAGGTCGGAGACGCCGGCCTTTTTTTGCATTTTAAGTTTAGAAGAAGAGAGAATAAAGTATGCTTCTTAGTAAAGGCGCAGAAAATATTTTTCAAGGAGAATGCCAACTCCTTACTATAGCACGCACCATTGCATTCGTTCCAAAGATTATTTTTTTTGATGAAGCGATAAGTAAAGTGTACTGTGGCAGGAGTTCTTTACGGAATGTTCTTTATGGAAAAATTATATCCGTTTAAATGGGTTTTCATTACGCCATTGTCTAGGAGAAATCCCATAAATTTTTTTGAAAGCTCTGGAAAAATGCAGTTGGTTTGAATAGCCGACTGCGGAGCCGACTTCAGCAATGGATAAAGAAGTCAGTTTTAGCAATTCGGTTGCTTTAGTCATTCGATAGGAAATGAGAAATTCCTGTGGAGATTTTCCTAAGACCTCATGGAAAATTTTCCCGAAATAGCTACGATTTAAACCACAGCAGGCGGCAATCTCTTCCACGGTAATGTCGTTTTGAAAATTTTGTTCAATAAAAGAAAGCGCTTCTTTGATATAAAAATCCCGTAAATTATTACTTTTACTTATCTGAGTGATTGCAGAAGATTTTACGAAGCTATCGATAAAAAGGTATAAATGACCAATCAGATGAAATGGAGAATCGTCTTTATGATTTATGATATATAACATTTCATCTTTCATAGTCTGAGCAACATCCTTATATTTAGCTTTGTAAACCGGAGAATTAACGCATAACCCAGACAATTCTACAGTTTCTTTGGCTCGAAGGCCATCAAATTCAATCCAAACATATTCCCAAGGTTGTTGAGCATCTGCGATATAGGTGCAGATTTGATTTGGAAAAATCATGAAGCCTTGACCACTTTTAATAGAATAAGAAATTGATTCTTTTTTGGAATTTTCGGCAATTAAAGTACCGGTTCCGGAAATCACATAGTGGAAAAGAAAATGATTGCGCATTGCAGGACCAAATGAATGGGAAGGTTCGCAATGCTCCCAGCCAAATTGATACAGTCCCAGATCTATGAAATTTTTGCTTGGAAAAATAGAAAAAATAACTTCACTCATATACAACACCTGCATTTATTTCTTTGTTCTTATACATAAATATATCAAAATGCTAGGTGATTTACAATATCGATATTTAAAATAGCATAAAGATATAAAAGCTGAATTATGATGATATTTTAAGACGCATAATGGTATGATATGATACTTATAGAAAAGGTTAGGAGGAAAAAATATGAAAAGGACATGGATGAAAAGATTGATAGTTGTAAGTTGCTGTATTACGACGTCTTTTGTCTTTCAAGGATGTGAAAAGGCAAAAAACAACAGTGTAACAGAAATAGAGATCGTTCAGTATAAGCCGGAAGCGGCAGCTTACTTTGAAGAACTAGAAGATGAATTCAATGCCTTACATGATGATATACAGTTGACGATAAACTCACCAAATGATGCAAATGCGATTTTACGAACACGATTTATCCGTGAAGATTATCCGGATATTATCGGTGTTGGCGGAGATATCAATTATTCTTATTACATGGATGCCGAGATTTTTGCAGATATTTCAGATTATGAAGGGCTGAAGAAAATTAAACAGGCATATCTTGATATTGATCAAGCATTGGAACTGGTGCCAATGGACGGAGTTTATGCGGTTCCTTATGCCGCAAATGCAGCAGGAATTCTATACAATAAAGATTTATTCCAAGAACATGGATGGCAGATACCGAGAAATTGGGAGGAATTGATGGCGCTTTGTGAAGAAATAAAAGGAGAAGGCATACTACCATTTTATTTTGGATTCAAAGATACATGGACATGCCTTGCACCGTGGAATTCTATGGCAGTAGATTTGGCACCGGCCGATGTTGCACAACAAGTAAATCGTAGTAAGACTACATTTTCGAAGGAATATCGGGAACTGTCAGAAAAATATTTGAAGCTTATTGAATACGGACCGGAGGATCCATTTGCATACGGATACAATGATGCATGTACTGCCTTTGCAAAAGGAGAGTCAGCAATGTATCCTATCGGAAGTTATGCCGTACCACAAATTTTATCAGTAAATCCGCAATTAAATATTGATTCATTTGTGATGCCTGCAAACGATCTGGCAGAGAAAAATGCATTGAATTCCGGAATTGATCTACAGTTCTGCGTGGCAGAGACCTGTGAGAATAAAGAAGCTGCCTATGAAGTGCTTGATTTTCTGTATTCGGATGAAAATATGCAGGCATATGCCGATTTGCAAAATGCTATTCCGTGCAAAGAAGGAGATTTTAAATTGTCTCCAATGCTGAACGGTATGACAGAGTATATCAAAGCCGGGAAAATGTTCGATTTTCAGGATCATTATTATCCATCAGAAATGGCAGTGGATGCACAAATTCAGACGTTTTTAATTCGAAAAGATGTGGATGCGTTTTTAAAAAGATTTGATACAGATTGGCTGCGATACAATAGAGATATTATTCGTATGGTAGAAGAATACGAAAATAGTTGGAACAAATCAACAAAATAAAGGAGACAAATGGGATGAAGAATGAAAGAAAGAAAACGTTTCTGATAATTACAATACCGATTTTGGCGTTATTTATTTGTTTTAATACAATTCCATTGATCAGAGGAATTATATATAGTTTTACAAATTCAAGAGGATTTGGTAACTATGATTATGTAGGTTTTCGAAATTACATGGATTTGTTTACAGATACAAGAGTATTGAAATCGTATTGGTTTACTTTTAAATTGGCAATCGTTACAACCATTGTGGTAAATGTGATCAGTTTGTTACTTGCATTAGCGTTGAATAGTAAGATTCGTGCAAAAAGTTTTTTTAGAGGTGCATATTTTCTGCCGAACATTTTAGGATCATTGGTAGTGGGGTATATTTTCAACTATTTCTTCACATATATTGTCCCTGCGGTTGCAGATATGGTTGGAGTGGAAGGATTAAAATCCAGCATCTTATCTAATCCGAATACTGCGTGGATCGGTATTATGATTGTGTGTGCATGGCAGGCAATTGCAATGAATACGATTATCTACATTTCCGGTTTACAGACGGTTCCGGTTGATGTCTATGAGGCTGGAGAATTAGATGGAGCAACCGGAATTATGAAATTCAGAAAACTTACATTCCCGTTGATTATTCCATTTTTTAGTATCAATATGGTGCTTTGTATCAAAAATTTCCTTATGGTATTTGATCAAATCATGGCGTTAACAAAAGGTGGTCCGGCACAAAGTACAGAATCTATTTCCTACTTAATCTATAACAATGGAATGTCTGGTGGACAATTTGGTTTTCAAAGTGCAAATGCAGTTGTATTTTTCATTGTGATCGTTATAATCTCGGTTATGCAGATGAAGATATCCAGTAAGAAGGAGGAGCAGTTATGATAAACAAAAAGAAAAATTTACCGGCGATGATTTTGCTTATATTGGGTCTGTCTGCGATTGCACTTCCGCTATATATGACAATTGTCATTGCTTTTAAACAGCCAACAGAGATGACCAACAGTATTGCCGGCATCCTGTCTCTGCCTCAGACGTGGAGTCTGCATAATTTTAAAGAAGCGATGAGGGTTACAGATTTTTGGCATTCTCTGGGGAATAGTTTGATGATTACGATCGTGACTGTTGGCTTATCATTGGTAATTCATTCCTTGATGGGCTATGCACTTGCCAGAAACAGAAAGGAAAGTAAATTTTATAATTTTGTATATTTGTTTATTGTGAGTGGAATGTTTGTGCCGTTTGCGATTTTGATGATGCCGTTGGCAAAACAGACAGCAGAAATGGGATTGGAAAATTGGTTTGGCGTGGTGTTATTGTATGTTGTTTTTTATATGCCGATGAATATTCTTCTTTATTCGGGATATTTGGTAAATATTCCATTAGCTTTGGAAGAAGCGGCAAAAGTAGACGGAGCTTCCATTTGGAAAACATACTGGTCCGTGATTTTTCCGGTTATGAAGCCGATGCATGCAACGGTTGCAGTGCTTACTGCATTATCCGTATGGAATGATGTTATGACACCATTGGTGATTATGGCAGGAAAAGAATGGAATACATTGCCGCTTGCGCAATTGAATTTCCAGTCACAATTTGGAACAAATTATAATCTGGCATTTGCTTCATATTTATTATCCTTAGTTCCTATATTGATTTTTTATTTAATCTGTCAGAAACAGATCTTAGACGGCGTAGTAAATGGTGCAGTGAAATAAAGAAAAGGAGAAACGATATATGGCGATTCGATATTGGAAAGAAAAACAGATTTTTTCAATCGATACTAAGAATACAACCTATCAGATGAAGGTGGATTCCTGTGGATTTTTGCTACATTTATATTATGGAGCAAAAGTAAACGGAGCAATGGACTATCTTTTAACTTATGCAGATCGAGGATTTTCCGGGAATCCGGCTGAAGCAGGAGCGGACAGAACGTATTCCTTGGATGTTCTTCCACAAGAGTATCCGACTTGGGGAACAGGGGATTACAGAAATGCAGCCTTGCTCATTCAAAATGCAGATCATTCAGAAAGCTGTAAGCTTCAATATGCAGGACATACGATTAAAAAAGGGAAATATAACTTATCGGGTTTGCCGGCAGTTTATGCAGAAGAAAACGAAGCGGAAACTTTAGAAATATATATGGAAGATTGTGTCAGCAATTTAAAAGTCACATTGTTATATGGGGTGGTGGAACAACTTGATATCATAACAAGAAGCGTAATCATTGAAAATCATGGCTCTGAAAATATCATAATAGAAAAAGCGGGATCTGCGTGCTTAGAATTATTGCCCGGACAATATGATCTGCTTAGTTTTTGCGGACGTCATACTATGGAAAGAACTGTGCAGAGAAAAAGGATAGGTTATGGCAGCAGTGTGTTTGAAAGCAGGCGGGGAACCTCCAGTCATCAATATAATCCGGCATTTATTTTAGCGGATGTAAATGCGACAGAAGATTGTGGAAATTGCTATGGGATTGCGTTTGTATATAGCGGTGGATTTCGATTTGAAACAGAAAAAGATCCGTACGATCAAGTGCGGACTGTTATGAGCATCCAACCGGAACAATTTGCTTATCCGTTAAATCCCGGAGAGCGATTCGTCGTACCGGAAACCATTTTCTCTTTTTCTCAGAATGGCTTCGGAGCATTGAGTCACAACTATCACAATTGCATCAATCATCATGTGATTCGTAGAAGTTTCCAGAAAAAAATGCGTCCCGTTTTGATCAATAGTTGGGAAGCTGCGTATTTCGATTTTACAGGAGAAACCATGCTGGAATTGGCAAAAAATGCAGCGGATGTAGGAATCGACTTGGTTGTTATGGATGATGGGTGGTTTGGAAAAAGAGACGATGACAATAGCGGATTAGGAGATTGGGAAGTCAACGAAGAGAAACTCGGCTGTTCACTCGGGACTTTGATAGAAAAAATAAACGAGTTGGGTGTTGACTTTGGAATTTGGATTGAACCGGAAATGATTTCGGAAGATAGTACATTGTATAGGAACCATCCGGATTGGGTGCTGCAGATTCCGGGAAGAAGTCCGGTTCGCTCCAGAAATCAACTTGTATTAGATTTTTCCAGAAAAGATGTGAGAGATTATATCTTTGCTTCGATATGCAAAGTTTTGGATCAGGGGAATATCACCTATGTAAAATGGGATATGAATCGAAGCATTTCAGATGTATATTCGCATGTGAGTGTAAGAGGAACTGTATTACATGATTATGTAGTAGGAGTCTATGACTTTTTAGAACAAATGATTCAAAGATATCCGGAGCTTTTGATTGAGGGATGCAGCGGCGGAGGAGGAAGATTCGATATCGGAATGTTGTATTATACACCGCAAATATGGTGCAGTGATAATACAGATGCGATTGATCGAACCAAAATTCAATACGGAACATCATTCTTTTATCCGGCATCTGCAGTAGGGTCGCATGTATCGGCGGTTCCAAATCATCAGACCGGACGCATTACCAGTTTAAAAACTCGGGCAGTCGTTGCGATGGCAGGTACTTTTGGATATGAATTAAATCTGCAGATGCTAAGTGCAGAAGAGAAGGAAGAAATAAAAGAACAAGTTGCCGTATTCAAAAAGCAGAATGAATTGATTCAACAAGGAACATACTATCGGCTGACAAATCCGATGGAAGACGCAATGGCAGCATGGTTGTTTGTATCAGAAAATAAAAAACATGCATTGTTCAATGTTGTGGTGCTGGATAAACAGGCGAATGCGGGAGTGACTTTTATCAAATTAAAAGGTTTGCTGGAAGGAAGCACATATATCTCATCGGTAGATAACAGAGAATATGCTGCGGATGGATTGATGGAAGCAGGATTTCCAATACCAAGCACTCTCGGAGAATATGAGGCATATCAGGTGGAATTCATATGGAAGTAAGAAGAGAAAAGAATGCGCAGATATTATGGAGAGAAATTCAAAAACTATTGCCGGAGGTATTGGAGAAAAATCGAGGACGCGCAATCCTATCTCTATATGGTGGCTCGGGCGCAGGTAAAACATGGATATCAAAAGAGTTAGCAGAATATCTGGAAGCAGAAGGGTTTCATGTGTTCGTTTTATCAGGAGATTACTATCCTTATCGTGTTCCCAAACAAAATGATGAAGAACGCCGGCGCGTTTATGAATGTGGAGGAAGAAAAGGGTTAGAAGAATATCTGGGTACAGAGCAAGAAATTGATTATGACGCAGTCAATCAAGTGCTGACTGCGTTTCTGGAAAAAAAATCACAGATCAATATTCGATACATTGACTCTGAAAAAGTCTATGAAAAAATGGAGGACTTTTCTAATATTGATATTCTTCTCTTAGAATGGACACATGGGAATAACGAACGACTGAAAAAGATTGATATTCCAATATATTTACAAAGCACTCCGGAAGAAACTTTGCGGTATCGCATGGAAAGAAACCGAGATACGGACATCGATAGCCCGTTTACGGCACTTGTTTTAGATATAGAACAAGAGCTTTTGGAACGACAAATTTCAAGAGCAAAAATTGTTATGAATCTTTCCGGAGAATTGTCAGTTTCTACAGAGGAAAAGTATGAAACTCACGGGAAAAACGGACCGATGCTGAATGCATACCCGGACAGCTTAGGGGGAAAGCTGTCGGATATGGTTGCTTTTCTGAATGAAGAAGATGTGAAAGGAGCTTTCCAATCTTTTTATATTCTTCCAAGTCTTTATCATTCGGATTTAGATCGTGGATTTTCTGTGATTGATTATGAGATTGATGAAACAGTTGCAGCAAAAAAAGATTTAGAGGAATTGAAAGATTTGGGCATAGATTTGAAATTAGACTTTATATTGAATCATGCTTCAGCACAATCGCCACAGTTTCAAAATCTTGTGAAATACGGAGAAAAGTCAGAGTATAAAGATTTCTTTATCAATTGGAATGAATTTTGGAAGGGCTATGGTGTCATGACGGAAGAAGGATTTATTCAACCGGACGATCAATATTTGCAAAAGATGTTTTTGCGAAAACCAGAATTGCCCATTCTTATGGTGCAATTTCCGGATGGAAAAAAAGTGCCGTATTGGAATACCTTCTATCAGGAAGACAGATATCCCCAGTATTTGGGACAAATGGATCTGAATATCAAATCCCCGCTTGTGTGGCAGTTCTATCAAGAGACGTTACAAAAACTGGCAGGGTATGGTGCAAGCATTGTTCGCTTGGATGCATTTGCCTATGCACCGAAAGAACCCGGCGAAAAAAATTTTTTAAATGAACCGGGGACATGGGACTTATTAAGCCGGATCAAAGAATTGGCAGATTCCTATGGGTTGACACTCCTGCCGGAGATTCATGCGTCTTATTCCGAAGGAATTTATAAAAAGTTAGCGGAAAAAGGATATATGACTTATGACTTTTTTCTTCCGGGATTGATCATAGATGCACTTGAAAATCATAGAACTGAATATCTCGAGAAATGGGCAAAAGAAATATATCATGAAAAAATACAAACAGTAAATATGTTGGGGTGTCATGATGGAATACCACTATTGGATTTGAAAGGTTTGCTGCCAGAGGAAGAGATTCAAAAGTTGATTGATATTCTGATAGCTCGGGGTGGATATGTAAAAAATCTTCACGGGAAAAAGAGTATCTACTATCAAGTGAATACTACATATTTTAGTGCGTTAGGAGAAAGTGAATCTAAGCTTTTGCTGGCTCGTGCAATTCAATTGTTTATGCCCGGAAAACCACAAATATGGTATTTGGATCTGTTTGCAGGAAGAAATGATTACGATGCGGTCAAGAAAGCCGGAGCAGGAGGACATAAAGAAATCAATCGTACCAATTTGAAGAAAGAAGAAATTCAGGAGTTATTGCAAAAGGATGTTGTAAAAAAACAACTGATGTTGCTTAAATTTCGAAATTCCTGCAAAGCCTTTGGGAACGGAGCATCCATGAAAATAAAATCAGAAAAGAATTTGCTGGAAATCACATGGGAAAATGCCGGAGAAAAAGCAGTGCTTTCGGCAAATGTCGAAAACTACCAATTTGAAATAAATTATGAAAAGTAAAATGAACGTCAATTTGTCTTGGGCAGATTGACGTTTTTCATTATGGGTGGTGTTGATTTTTAAGTTTAGAGGAAAGAGAGAATAAAGTATGCTTCTTAGGATTACGCTGATTATTATTTTGACAAGAGCAGGATTGTCTCTTGACTTAAATGATTTAAGAAAAGTAGGAAGACCGGCGATTTTGATGTGTTTTTTGCCGGCTTGCTCTGAAATTGCAGGAGCATCTGCGGATGAAACAATTGAAGATAAATGGGGAAAACTTATTCCGTTTGCATCATTAATTGCAGTTATGGCAATCGGCATTGCACTGCAAAAGAAAAGGGAATGTGTAGCAAAGAGAATGTCTGTAAAATTTAATGAATTGTGGGTTGGTGCGGAAGTCATGCTGTTTGTACTGGTTGGTGCAACGGTGAATATTAAGTATGCGTTGTCTTTCGGTATTTCAACTGTGATTTTAATCTTCGGAGTAATGGTCTTCCGGATGGTTGGAGTGTTTATGTGTCTTATTAAAACAAGGCTTAGCAGAAAAGAACGACTGTTTCTTTCGGTGATTTTATTGTGTTATAGATGGGAATCGGTTAAAATAGAATACAGAAAGCAGGTGGAAGAAAGGAGAAGAATATGGCTTTAGAGAATAAACTTCATATTATAGATTCCACAGAACTGGCTAGAATGGAAGAAAAGATAAGTAAGAAAAAAGCTGTTGAACTATTTGAAAATGGATATTTGGATGTTTATGAAGCAGGAACATTTCAGATGCTTGCAGCTATTCACAAATATTTATTTGAAGAAATGTATGAATTCGCAGGAGAAATACGGACTGTAAATCTTGCAAAGGGAAATTTTAGATTTGTACCAGTGATGTATTTGCAGGCGGCTATCGAGAATGTTGAGAAGATGCCACAGTCAACATTCGATGAAATTATTGAAAAGTATGTAGAGATGAATATAGCACATCCATTCCGGGAAGGAAATGGAAGAAGTACAAGAATATGGCTTGATTTAATTTTGAAAAAAGAGCTGAATATGGTTATTGATTGGAGCGCTGTAGATAAAGAAGATTATTTACTTGCAATGGAAAGAAGTCCGATAAAGGATATTGAAATAAAATATATTTTAAAACAGGCTCTGACAGATAAAGTTGGAGATAGAGAAGTGTATATGAAGGGAATAGATCATAGTTACTATTACGAGGGGTATACACTATATAAAGCAGAAGATTTATAAATACAGTGCGAGCATCTGACGAAAGTTGGATGCTTTTCTTCGCTCTTGAGTAATGTTCCGATTAGCGGGAAATATTATTCCGATAGCGTTGCTCTTTTTCCGTGAAAGTAAGATTGTTTGCTAGAAAAATCATTCGAGGCAGATAGACAGGAGTCATTATACGATATAAAATTTATGTGGGATTAGAAAGAGAAGTATTTATATCAAGATAAAATAGTTTTTTGATGATTTTTTCCCAATCCGTCAATCCATACATACTCACAATTCCCCCTGCATACATTGTAAAAACAAACTATGCAGGGGTTATCTATGAAGGACTATATTGAGGAGAGGGCAGTAGAAATCGCACATTATATCATTGAACATAAAGCGACAGTGCGGCAGACGGCGAAGCAGTTCGGAGTAAGCAAGAGTACGATACATATAGATGTAACAAAAGAGGTTGTTGTGTGAAGGTTGTTTATGAGGTGAGGTAAAGATAGGAAAAGGATATTGTATATAAGGAGTATTTGGTTTTGGGATAAGTGTTTACAGAATCAAATATATGGTGCAAAAGCTCGGTGATGACCGGGCTTTTTTTCATGTAGAAATAAGGAAGAGTAGAAAAGTATAGCTGAGAGTGAAAATGATGTAGGGAGTCTTTGGTTCATATGTGGTACTTTGTTAGGCGGAAGTGTGATATAATCGAATTAGATATTATAAGGTTTAGGTAGATAAATGCGATTTTTCGCGAAATTTACAAAAGATATTATGAAGAATATTGGGGGAGGTGTCTATGAGCAATATAATAAAATTTAATGATGATAAAAATATAGTTACAGAGCAGAATGGTGAAATCTTAAGAGAATGCCATGATTTAGCCGAGATGACAGAAGAAATGTTGCTGGATGCACGAAAAGAAATTGCAAATACTAAAACACTTAGTGTGCCGATTGCTGAACTGGCTTTATTAGGAACTGGAGTAGCGTCTTTAATCCCGGCTTTAAGGAAAGTAACACAAACAACAACATTTAATACTCAGGGATTATATCAGCTTGCAAATGCAGGAGTAGGAGACACTTTAAAGATAGCAAAGAATGGCAATTTTTGGGGAGCATTCAAAACTGCAGATGGGTCATCGAAATTTGCACAGCTTCAAGCGGCAGAGCCTCTTTCAACTACCAGTACTGCGGTAATGCCTATTGATCCGGCAACAATGATGATGGCAGTAGCGTTGTTTGCAATAGAGCAACAGTTAAAAGGTATAGAGGAAAAACAGAAGCAGATTCTGTCATTCCTTGAAATTGAGAAAGAATCAGAGACTGAAGCAGATGTAGAGATTCTGTCAAAGATGATTACTACATATAAGCATAATTGGAATAATGAGCATTTTATTGCAAGCAATCATAAGATGGTGTTGGATATTCAAAGAACAGCCAGAAAGAATATGCTTTCATATAAAAAGAAGGTTGCAGAACTACTAGATTCCAAAAAAATGATTGTTGCTCAGGCAAAAGTAAAATCAACTTTGAGCGATTTACAGAAGAAATTCAAATATTACAGATTGTCGCTATATACTTTTTCTATGGCTTCATTGATTGAAATTATGCTTAGTGGTAATTTCAAAGAGGCATATATTTCTGATATAAAGACAGAAATTAAGAAATTTTCATTGGAATACAGAGATTTATTTACAGAATGTTCCATGTATCTTGAGAAAATGGCTTCTGGATCTGTAGAAGCAAATGTTATGAAAGGTATTGGTGTTGCAAGTAAGGCAGTAGGAAAGTTTATAGGAAGTATTCCAGTTGTAAAAGAAGGGCAAGTGGACGAGTTCTTACAAGATGGAGGAGCACATTTGAAAGAAAATGCCCAGGATATGCAGAAGAATATATTAGAATTATTTGCAACCCTTCATAATCCGGGAACTGGTGTCTTTATGGAAAAAATGGAGGATATGATTCAGATTTATAATCATACGGACAAAATTTGTTTTGATGATAAGAAAATATATCTTATTGCAGGATAAGATAAGGAGAAATTCGAACAAGAAGGAGCAAAATGTGGAGAAGTTTTCAGAGAAAAGTTTATTATCGCTTGGAGACTATTATGTCTATGGTCTGATTGATCCTAGAAATAGGAAAATATTTTATATTGGCAAGGGAACAGGAAATCGGGTTTTTGAGCATGAATTGGAAAGTCAGGGAAATCCTGAGAGCGAAAAGTTGAAATTAAAGATGATAGCCGAGATTAAAGCAGCTGGTTTGGAAGTTGAAAAAGTTATTATTAACTGTAATTTGACAGAATCGGAAGCTTTTGCGGCAGAATCGGCATTAATTAATGCGTTTAATTATGTTGAAGACACCAGGTTAACAAATATTGTTGCAGGACATCATTCGGCGGAGGCTTTGACAGTAGATGATTTTGAAAAGATATATGGAGCGGAGGAGTTGCAAGAATCAGATATTCGGCACAAAGTAATGATTATCAAGATAAATAAACTTTATCAAAAAGGAATGACGGAAGATGTTCTGTATGATTCGGTACGTGGTATTTGGCGAGCATCACTAGAACGCGTGAAGACAGTAGAATATGTTTTTGGGGTTTATAATTCGTTAATAGTTGCGGTATATAAACCGACAATGTGGCATGTTTGTAAAGATGCATTAGAAAAGTTGCCAAAGCACGTTACACAATTGACTTCAAAAATGGAGAACAGAGTATTTTTTGTAGATGAAGGATTTGAGAATCATGAGTTAATGGACGAAGCAGAAAAGTTTTATTTGTATAGATCCATTGCTGGTTTGAAAGTGAATCAGAGTGCACAGAATCCTATTACATATTTAGAGCCTAAAGAATAGAGCAAGATCCACTCTGTATTACAATATCGCAATTTTTTGCATATTGTTATTCAGAGTATTCACTTGATGGGGAGCATCCCCATACCCGCTAATTGGCTTCGCAGCAAAATTATATATTTGGGGATAAATACAGCTATATGATTTCAGAAAAGAAATCGTATGGCTGTTTTTTATCTTCAAATGCCAATTTCTACGAAGTGCTGCTGTTACATTTTATGTAAAAGCCAAGATATTTTTATGGGTCTGGGGTGTCCCCGGCAAGAAGAAACTCGTGGGATGACATGGAGAGGAAATCGATAATGTAATACCGGGGTGGATCTTGCTCTGAAAAAATAAAAGAAATATGGAGCTTGACCCTGTAAAAGAGTTCGTTTCCCTTTCGTTATATAGAGGGATATTCAAAACGCTTAAAGAATTGGAGTGAGATTCGGAACATGAGCAGAGAAGGAGGGATTCGGGCAATGAGATTTGCTTATATGAAAGAAACAGAAGAACAACTGTTATATTATCAATTTCCAAAATTCTTATTGGAGATACCGCTCAGCCAAAATGCACGTATTGTGTATTGTCTATTGTACGACAGAGCGAGGATTTCTAGAAAGAATCAGTGGATGGATGAACAAGGGAGAGTATATGGAGTATTTCCCATTGAGGAGTTATCTCAGAAGCTGGGAAAGTGCCAGACGTCTGTGAAGAAGGCATTGCAAGAATTGGAGAAAGCAGGATTGTTGTGTAGGAAGTTTGGAGGATTTTCCAGACCAAAGCATTTGTACGTTTTAGTACCAGAAAAAGATTTCATTGAAGGTAATTGGCAGACGGGCGTCAAAGTGTCTTCTAAAGAGGTGGAAAGCAGACGTTCAACCGGGCGGAAACCTGACTTTACGAAAGGTGGAAATACGTCATCTAGTAAAGTAATAGAACAAAATAATAAAAGTAAGAACAGGAGAGTAAAAGGACAGGATGTTTCGGGGAGGAATTATTTTATTGAGTCAGATTACGATTGCGGAGAGGAGGAGAGTCTTTGATAAATGAGAAGAAGTCAGTTTATGGAAAGGATGGATTGCAGTATTGTGTTGTGTGTGGAGAAGCATTGGAAGCATTTTATCCGCGAAACTCTATTATGAAGGGTGGAAAACATCCAAGGCAATGTGCATGTGAGAGGAAAGTTCGTGAGAAAGAGGAAAAGTATCGGAAGGAAAAGGGACACCGAGAATTAGTGGAAAGAAATCGGCGCATTTGTTTTGAGGAAAAAGAGATGATGAACTGGACATTTCAGAATGGGGAAAAAGATAATCCGACTATGAAAATTGCAGAAGACTATGTTCGTAATTGGAACGAGATGAAGAAAAAGCATGTGGGTTATTTACTGTGGGGACCAGTGGGAACAGGGAAGAGTTATATCGCCGGTTGTATCGCGAATGCTTTACTGGAGCAAGAAGTAACTGTTAAGATGACAAATTTTAATATGATTTTAAATGAATTATTTTCGGTGGAGGATAAGGCGGAATATATCAGAGCATTGATGAGATATGAACTTTTGATTATCGATGATTTGGGTGCGGAACGAAGCAGCGAATATGCGATGGAAAATGTTTTTAGCGTGATAGACCATCGTTGCTGCTCGGGAAAGCCGTTGATTGTGACGACCAATTTACCTTTGGGAAAATTAAAGGGCGAAACAGACGTGGATAAGAAAAGAATCTATGATCGGATATTGGGGATGTGTGTTCCAGTAAAAGTGGAAGGAACTAACAGGAGAGCGAAAATTGCCAGAGATAAAGTTCAAGGGGTAAAGACTTTGTTGAAGGTTTAGGACTATTTCAGTAGATATTTTCATAGTAATGGACAAAGAGAAAAGGGAGGTGGGAGCGCCGCTATGAAGAGACAGAAACTGAATTATCGTTTTCATAATCCGAATACTGCGGAAGTGACCGCCGATTACATATTGAAAGTATTTATTGAGGCGAATATGAAGAAAGTAGAACGGGCTATGCAGGAGGCGGCTAAGGTGAGTGCAAAAGAGGACAAGCAGAGTGAAAAATAGAAGACTTTGAACTACAAGTTTACTAATAAAGTACTATATAAAATTACTTTCATAAAACTAGGTTATGTGCGAAGAGGCAAAACAGATGTGTTTAGAGATAAATCTAATTCGCGAAACAAATCACTTGTGAAAAGGTTCAATCCAATTAATACAGGTAAGTATATTGAAAGTAGTGTTTTTAATATTTGCTTTGAAGATTTGAGAATTTTTTGAATAGAATGGAGGTTTTAAAACAAATGATGTAGCATAGTAGAATATTAGAATTTAGGTTTGGCTAGAAAAAGTACAAGATATGTTTTATGAAAGGGTACATAGATATTATTGTATAATGGAAAGAAGGAGTTGATATTCAGAAAAGCAGGGGTATACATAAGTTCAATAAATAGAAAGCAGCAACATTTGTTGAGAAGATGTTGCTGCTTTTTATAGCATGTGGAAGTTTTAAAATTAACTTCTTGGTAATTTGAGAAGATTGTCTGAAGGCGTGTCATTAGGTTCAGAACGAACATATTTTTCGTAATTGGAACTTAATGCTGGAACTAAATTTGGATAAGGCGAGATGGCTACATAAATGCTGTCTGGAGATTTTTTTAAGTAGTCATAAATAACCGCTTTTTTGAAATAACCTGGATTGCTACACCCTTCAATATAAATCTGATCAATTTCTGTTGTTTTGGTTGAATTAGAACAACCGGGTTTCATTTTGATTTTTGTTGCTTTCATGTAATGTTCCTCCATTAAAATAATATTGTTATTTATATGAACAATAAAAGAGAAACCATAACGAATAAATGTTCTGATTGAGTATAAGTGCTAATTTGTGGTACAATGTTTTTGGTAAAGTACATATGTACGCAAGAAATCAGCATTCTATTCATTAGGGGCTGGTTTCTTTTTATTGGAATTTTAGTTTCTGCAATGACTATATCATTAGATAAAAATAAAGTCAATACATATTTGTCCCAATATTGACAAAAATGTCCCACATTGTTATTATATAGATATAAAAAATAGAAGTGGAGTGGAGCATATGAAAAAAAAGAGCGTTATTAATTTAATTAAATATCATGCAGAGAATAATGATGCTGGTTTTCGAAGTGAAGCTTATGAGATAGCAAAATATTTTGATCAACTAGGAGATTATCAGCTTGCTGAGTATATTATGGCATTAATGTCAAATGCTAATACGTTTATTCCGCAAATGAATGAAAATGAATCTGCAATGTTTGAAAAGGTGGAAAAAATTAGTGATTCTTTATGGTTGCCTGATGATATCATGCAGGATGTGTTAGGTATTGTGCATGCAGTTGCACACAATGCGGGAATAAATAAATTTCTGTTTCAAGGGGCGCCTGGAACTGGCAAGACAGAGGCTGTAAAGCAATTAGCTAGAATTTTGGAAAGGGAAATATATATGGTGGATTTCTCGGCAATTATTGATAGTAAGATGGGGCAGACACAGAAAAACATGTCTGAACTGTTTAGGGAAATAAATGGATTTGTTCATCCTGAAAAAGTGATTATTCTATTTGATGAAATAGATGCAGTAGCTTTGGATAGAACTAATATGAATGATTTACGTGAAATGGGAAGAGTAACATCATCATTACTTAAAAATTTGGATCGTATGGATGAAAGAATTGTCTTGGTGGCTACAACTAATTTGTTTGAGTATTTTGATAAAGCGTTAATAAGGCGTTTTGATTCAGTTATTGATTTTAATAGATATTCACAAGAAGATTTGTTAGTTATTGCGGAAGAATATTTGAATAAGTTTTTAACTAAATTTAATTTAGCGAAGAAAGATATTAGATTGTTCAGAAAAATAATAAAATTACTTTCACCAATACCTTATCCGGGTGATTTGAAAAATTTGATTAAAACAGCAGTAGCATTTAGTAATCCAGATGATGAGTTGGATTATTTTAGGAGATTATATTATACAGTTATAAAAGAAAAGCCGACAAATATTAGGCGATTACAAGAACAAAATTTTACAATAAGAGAAATTGAAATTTTGAGTCAAATACCGAAAAGTAGCGTTGCAAGAGAGTTAAAGGAGATGGATAAAGATGAATAACATTTTGCAATTGAAAGGGCAGTTTCAAAAACGAAAAGCACCAAGTGGTTTTGGTCCTACAAATTTGCCGAAAGGGAAAAGCGTTAGTGTAGAACATGTTTTGAAGTTAAAAAATCAATTACAAAATATCATATTATTTTGGAATGACGAAAAAACAATCAATGGAGCTCTAGTAAGTGTACATTACAGAAAAGTAGTAGCAAAAAGCAATCGGATTCAAGTTTTGTTGTCAGATCATGGAAAACATCCCAATCAAGCTGTAAGAGGTTCGAAATTTTCGGAGGGATATAACGAAGAAAATAAATGGGTTCAGAAACATGTGTTTACATATTTTTTAGCTATTGATTCTTTGGAGAAATCGGTAAAACTTTTGGATAAGTGTGCGGCTACTATTCAGAATTTTTATAATGGGAATATATCAAGTGATGATACAGAAATTATTAATACGGGTGTATATAATGATAGCATTATGAAAAAAAATTCATTTTTGAAGACTCTTGTAGATTGCTTTTATGTAGAAAAATTTGATATAGATAAGGCAACGAAAAACGCGAGTGAACAATCTATTGTAACTATATATAAAACGGGTGTAGATACAACGGAGTTATTAGGCGGTTTAGGAATAGATATGATGCGTGCCAATATGATTGATGAAACAACATTGAGACTGGAAAAAAGAGAAATAGAAATTTTGCAGGATAAAGTACCGTATTTAATTGCGATGAGTGTGAAGGATTTGTCGGAAATAGTGTATGAGATTCCAAGGGAAGAAAAATATGAAAAACAGTTGTCGATTCCTAAACCTAAAAATGAACCAATTGTAGGTGTTATTGATACTCAATTTGATAAGGAAGTCTATTTTGGAGATTGGGTAGAATACCACAAGTGCGTTAGAGAAGATATCGTTGATTTGAAGACAGAAGATTTTTTTCATGGGACAGCAGTATCATCAATAATAGTGGATGGTCCTTCTTTTAATCCTAACTTGCAAGATAATTGTGGGCGGTTTAAAGTTCGACATTTTGGTGTTGCTACAGCGGGCAGATTTAGTTCTTTTATGATATTAAAGCAAATTCGAGACATTGTCCGAAAAAATAGAGATATAAAAGTCTGGAATCTGTCACTGGGTTCGGCAATGGAAATTGATGCAAATTTTATATCTCCAGAAGCAGCTGAATTAGATAAAATACAGTATGAATATGATGTTATTTTTGTGGTTGCTGGTACTAATAAAAAGAAACACTCAAATATTAACAAAATAGGGGCACCAGCGGATTCATTGAATTCTTTGGTTGTAAATGCAGTGGACTTTAGTGGGAAATCGACATCATACACACGTAGAGGACCAGTATTATCTTTTTTTTACAAACCAGATGTTTGCTACTATGGTGGAGACGGATCAGACAAGATTGTGGTTTGTGAACCTTTGGGTAAAGCAACTGTAACGGGAACCTCATTTGCGGCACCGTGGATAACACGAAAAATGGCATATCTGATCCATGTGATGGGATTAAGCAGAGAAGTAGCAAAAGCCTTAATTATTGATTCAGCAGCAGGTTGGGATCGTCAAGATACCATTAAATATGAAAAAGGGTATGGTATTGTACCTAAAAAGATAGAAGATATTCTATATTCTAGAGATGATGAGATTAGATTTATTATGGCGGGAAGTATTGATGAGTATGAAGTGTATACTTATAATATTCCGGTTCCACAAAATATGAATGCACATCCGTTTTTTGCAAAAGCTACACTTGCCTATTTCCCTAAAAGTGATAGAAATCAAGGTGTTGATTATACATCAACTGAGATGGATATTCATTTTGGGCGGATTAAAGGACAAGATGAAAAGGCAGTTATTAAAGCTATAGATTATAATAAGCAAGCTGATGAAGGACTTAATACCATTTATGAAGAGGATGCACGCAAGTTATATCGTAAATGGGATAATGTAAAACATATAAGTGAAGCATTAAAAGAAAAAGGACGTCCACGGAAAGTTTATCAGTCTGGTTTGTGGGGGTTGAGTATTAAAACAAAAGAAAGACTTGATCCGAAAGCCGGTCGCGGACTGCGATTTGGTGTAGTTGTAACTTTGAGAGAAATGTATGGTGAAAATAGGATTGATGATTTTATAAAAATGTGTATGATGAGAGGATGGGTTGTTAATAGACTTGATGTTCATACACAGGTTGATGTTTATGCCAAGGCAGAGGAAGAGATTATTTTTGAATAAGCAGTTTCCTAAATGAAAAGTCAAATGGCGGCGAAAATAGACTGTTTATATATGTTTGATATTTAGGGGGAAAAAAGAGGGCTATTGTTTTTTACGATATTCCTCTATTTTTCTGTTTACATCCCCCATTTTTACGATATAATAAAAGGTAGTAACAGAATGATATACATCTAACAGAAAGGACAATCCTATGAACATAGCAGCTTATTGCCGAGTTTCCACCGATAAAGCCGATCAGCTCAACAGTTTAGAGGCGCAGAAGCAATTCTTTTCCGAGTACACCAAGCGTACCGGAGATGTCTTAGTAAGATTATATGCAGACGAGGGAATTTCTGGAACAAAAATCAAGAACCGTAAGGAATTTTTACGTATGATGTCTGATGCGGAAAAGGGAATGTTTGACATGGTTGTGGTGAAAGATATTTCCCGTTTTGCCAGAAATACTGTGGATCTTTTACAGAATGTTCGGAAGCTGAAAGCCTTAGGAATCGAGACGCAATTCCTCACAGCCAATATGACAAGCATGGGAAATAGTGAATTTGTCCTTACGATTTTCGGGGCATTGGCGCAGGAGGAGAGCGCCAATACATCCAAGCGTGTGAAGTTTGGCAAGAAGATGAATGCGGAGAAGGGACGAGTTCCCAATATTGTGTACGGATATGATAAGACAATCGGAGATTATTTCAACCTTGCAATCAATGAAAAAGAAGCGAAGGTTATCCGTCAGATTTACAAATGGTACACCGAGGAAGGGTACGGCGCTTCTAAGATTTCCAATATGTTAAATGAACAGGGAATCCGGACAAAGCGGAATTGCAAATGGAGTCAGAATGCGACTTGCCGGATTCTGACAAACGAGATTTACACTGGAAAAATTATCAATGGAAAACAGGAGGTTGCGGATTTCCTGACCGGGCAGAGAAGAGAAAAAGACGAGACGGAGTGGCTGGTTACAGAGAAGCCGGAACTGCGAATTATAGATGATGAGACATTTGAGAGGGCGCAGGAAATCCTTCATTCCAGGCATGGGGCGTTTAACATGAAGCACGAACGTCAGAGCAACAAACATTTATTTTCTACGTTGATTAAGTGCAAGGAGTGTGGTTGGTCCTTCCGCAGAAGTGTTCGGACATATAAGAATACCTATATCCGTTGGGTATGTTCCGGGCATAATGGAAAGGGAGCAGACAGTTGTCCGAATGCGGTTACTATTGATGAGGATGAGCTGATCCAGATCTTGCAGGACTATTTTGCAAATGTATTGAAGCAGAAGAAAAAGGTAATTAACTATGTGGTAAATGAATTCCAGCGTGTCTACAAGGCTAAGGATGAAAATTTGGAATATGAAAAAGAACTGAATAGTCAGCTTGCCAAGTTACAGAAAACCCGTGAGAAATATATGGACATGTATACCGATGATCTGATTACCCGTGAGGAGTTGAATGAGAAAATTGGTGGTTCCAGAAAAGAAATCGAGCGATTGGAAAATGAATTGAAAATCGTATCTTATCAGTTGACGAAAGGTGAGCAGCTAGAGGCTGTTTTAAATAATACCTTTAAACAGTTGGAAAATATTACAGACGTTCAGGAAATGACGAATGTACAGTTGAAGAAACTGATTCAGAAAATCGAAGTGGATAAGGATGGAAATGTGGATATCTATCTGCGGTTATTCGGAGATTTGGGGTTGGATGAAACAATTCTTATAGAGGATAACATGGAAGAATCAGTTAATGATGATGAGAAAACTAAAACAGTTCTATTAGGTAACAACCAAACATAAAGACGTAACCGATCGCCTTGTGCGCATCAATCCCTCTCTTGCAGGAGAAGCGCGCAAAGTGTTGGATCGCAATAAGTCAGAGCGCCATATTCGCGGCGGCATGGCTACAAGAGAGAAATATTTACATATGGAACACAAAGAAATAGTATCATGATGACTTCAAATGGCTGGGAAATGCATCTCAGCCATTTTTTCTTGTTTTTTCTTCGCGAATGCTTTATAATAAAAAAAGCGACATTAATATGACCGGACAGTGTTGAAAAAAACACAATCGGCGGAATTGGAGGAATTAGAATTATGTTAGTATCAGCAAAAGAAATGCTTGAAAAGGCAGTGGCAGGTCACTATGCAGTAGGCCAGTTCAACATCAATAACCTCGAGTGGACAAAAAGCATCCTTCTCACAGCAGAAGAGTGCAAATCACCTGTAATCTTAGGTGTATCTGAGGGCGCAGGAAAATATATGACAGGATTCAAGACAGTAGCAGCTATGGTAGATGCTATGATCGACGAGCTTGGTATCACAGTACCGGTAGCATTACATCTTGATCATGGTACATACGAAGGATGTCAGAAATGTATCGAAGCTGGATTCTCTTCTATCATGTTTGATGGATCTCATTATCCAATCGAAGAGAACGTTGCTAAGACAAAAGAGCTGATCGCTATTTGCAGAGAAAAAGGAATGTCTCTGGAAGCAGAAGTTGGTTCTATCGGAGGAGAAGAAGACGGAGTTGTTGGACAGGGCGAGTGTGCAGATCCACAGGAATGTAAGATGATCGCTGATCTTGGCGTAGATATGCTTGCAGCAGGTATCGGTAACATTCACGGTAAATATCCTGCAAACTGGGCTGGTTTAAGCTTCGAGACTCTTGATGCAATCCAGAAATTAACAGGAGAACTTCCGCTGGTACTTCACGGTGGTACAGGAATTCCGGAAGATATGATCAAGAAAGCAATCGATCTCGGTGTTGCCAAGATCAACGTTAACACAGAGTGTCAGTTATCGTTTGCAGATGCTACACGTAAATATATCGAGGCTGGAAAAGATCTGGAAGGAAAAGGATACGATCCTCGTAAATTATTAAAACCAGGCGCAGAAGCAATTATGCAGACTGTAAAAGAGAAAATGGAATTATTTGGTTCTGTTGGAAAAGCAGAATAAGCGTTAATGATAAAGGCGTTCCAATTAGACGTTGGAAGGCCTTTTTCTAATTTTAGTTGGTTTGTTGTGAGAATATGATATGGGGAAATTACATCAGAGTAAAGAAAGGAACGAAAGCAGCATGAGTGAAGTATTCAATGTAGCAGATATTTTTGGCGAGGATGTATTCAATGATACTGTTATGCAGGAACGCCTTCCGAAGAAAATATATAAAGATCTTAAGGAGATCATCAAAGAAGGAAAAGAACTGGATCTAGCCACCGCAGATGTGATTGCCCATGAGATGAAAGAATGGGCGATCGAGAAAGGAGCTACCCATTATACGCACTGGTTTCAGCCTCTTACAGGAGCTACGGCAGAAAAACACGATTCCTTCATATCCGCACCGCTTCCGAGTGGTAAGGTATTAATGACATTTTCGGGGAAGGAACTGATCAAAGGAGAGTCCGATGCGTCCTCTTTCCCATCAGGCGGTTTGCGGGCAACTTTTGAGGCGAGAGGCTATACAGCGTGGGATTGTACTTCGCCGGCATTTGTAAGACATGATGCGGCAGGAGCGACGCTTTGTATTCCGACAGCCTTTTGTTCTTACACAGGCGAAGCATTAGATCAGAAGACACCGCTTCTTCGCTCTATGCAGGCAATCAATGAACAGGCGTTGAGACTGATCCGTTTGTTTGGAAATACAACATCTCAGAAAGTAACTCCTTCTGTGGGAGCGGAACAGGAATATTTCCTGATCGATGCCAAAAAATTCCGCGAGAGAAAAGATCTGATCTATGCGGGACGCACGCTCTTTGGAGCAATGCCGCCGAAAGGCCAGGAGCTGGACGATCATTATTTTGGTACGATTCGTCAGAGAATTGCCGGATTTATGAAAGATGTTAATGTAGAACTCTGGAAGGTTGGAGTATCTGCGAAGACACAGCACAATGAAGTAGCTCCGGCACAGCATGAACTGGCTCCGATTTATGCGGAAGCGAATGTGGCTGTCGATCATAACCATTTAGTTATGCAGACGTTAAAGAGAGTGGCGCACCAGCACGGGTTAAAGTGTCTTCTTCATGAGAAGCCGTTTGCAGGGGTAAATGGCTCCGGTAAGCACGATAACTGGTCTTTGATTACAGACGATGGAAAAAACCTTCTTGAGCCGGGAAAGACACCGCATGAAAACGTACAGTTTTTGCTTGTACTTACCTGCGTACTGAAAGCAGTGGATGATCATGCAGAACTCCTGCGTGAATCAGCAGCAGACCCGGGAAATGATCACCGACTTGGCGCGGATGAAGCGCCGCCGGCAATTATTTCCGTATTCCTGGGAGACCAGTTAGAAGATGTAATGGAGCAGCTTGTAGATACCGGAGAGGCTACGCGAAGCATTAAAGGCGGCAAGCTGAAGACCGGTGTTCGTACACTTCCTGATTTCGCGAAAGATGCGACGGACAGAAACCGTACTTCGCCGCTTGCATTTACGGGAAATAAATTTGAATTCCGTATGGTTGGTTCCAGAGATTCTGTGGCAGGACCGAATGTTGTACTTAATACGATTGTGGCAGAAGCATTTAAGGAAGCCTGCGATATCCTTGAAGCAGCAGACGATTTTGAGATGGCGCTTCACGATCTTATTAAAAAATATGCCACAGAGCATCAGCGGATCATCTTTAATGGAAATGGATATTCAGAGGAATGGGTAGAAGAGGCTGAGAGAAGAGGACTTCCTAATATTCGTTCTATGGTGGAAGCAATTCCGGCGCTTGTACTTCCTTCAACGATTTCTATGTTTGAAGAGTTCGGAGTATTTACAGAGGCGGAACTTCGATCCCGTGCAGAGATTAAATACGAAAATTATGCGAAAGCTATTAATATTGAAGCTCGTACGATGATCGATATGGCGAGCAAACAGTTTATTCCTGCTGTCATTAAGTATACGAAGGAATTGGCAGATACAGTAGTAGCAGTAAAAAATGCAGGTGCAGAAGCTGTCGTACAGGTGCAGCTTCTCGGGGAAGTTACAATGCTTTTGGAAAAAGCTAAGAAAGCATTGGACGCTCTGGTGAAAGTCGCTGATCAGGCAGCTTTGATGGCAGAAGGAAAAGAACAGGCAGAATACTATTATTTTGAAGTAACTCCGGCAATGGCAGAGCTTCGTACACCGATCGATGAACTCGAAATGATCGTAGATAAAGAAGCGTGGCCGATGCCTTCCTACGGAGATCTTATATTTGAAGTATAATTAAGGGGAAAATGAATGACAAAATACGAATTTTTACAGAAATTGCAAAGAGAGCTGAGCGGGAAAATAAGTGTTTCCGCCGTTCAAGACCAGATTGATTATTACAGCCAGTATATCGATGGCGAAGTGGCACCAGGAAGAAGCGAGCAGGAGGTTGTTTCAGAACTGGGCGACCCGTGGATTATCGCCAAGACAATTCTCGGAGCTTCGGATAATGAAGAGTTTGCGAAGACAAATACTTCTTATGAAGCAAAACGTGCATCGGGAAAAGAAAAGAAGAATCAGGAGCAAAATGCACAAATCCATGTATTCGGTTTTGACAGTTGGTGGAAAAAGCTTCTTCTTATATTGGGAATTATTGGAATTGTAATGGTAGTCGTAGGCGTGATCGGTGGAATTATCAGCATATTAGCGCCGATCATCATACCGGTATT
>OHAM01000021.1_pt1 | contig 82232 bp, 81 predicted proteins | sample 1577161 | NCBI WGS metagenome assembly OHAM01 (sample SAMEA3541583, study PRJEB24748) | human gut metagenome | biome: human gut; feature: human-associated habitat; material: faeces | place: China | collected 2012
ACTAACCTGCCAGTCAGTAGTCTTATTGTACTCTGAGGTATTTTCAATTTTCAACATCCACGATTTTTATTATACAGGAAGCTCCTTCCAAAAGATAATTTATAAACAAAATAATCCCTATTCTTTGATAATATCTTGAAAGTTCTTCTATAGACTTACAATCTCTTTGTATTACAATTTCGCACCAACCATACATTTCTTTATCAAGTATAGAATACTCATAACTTCCCAAATTACATATTCTATAGAAATAATTTGTAATCTCTTGTAGCTTAATCTCATTTTGCAAACTTCGTGGTTTATATAAAATTTTATCTCCCGATACAAATTCCACACAAAATACTCTTCTCCCTTTTTTATGTGAATCAGAAAAATCTGTCGAAAGATGATTTACAACAAATCCTTTTTCAGTGATATTAAATTTTTTCATTAAAACATCTGCATCATTCTCGATGCGTTCTATCACTTCTTTGTAAATATCTATCGCATTTTGTATAATTTCATTTATCCTTCTTTCTAACACTGGATAAAGCGAAAATAAATCATTCAAATATTGTTTATCTTTTAAAAAATGGTCGATATAATATTGATACTGTTCAGATTCATTTCCCCTTAACACGCCTTCTTGTCCACATATATACATTTCATAAATTAAAGTCCGGATACAAAGATTATTAAGCGAATTAAACAAAAATTGCTGAAAATCAAATAGAATCGATTCATTGATATATCGTTTTTGTATAACTATTTCTCTAAGCTGTCTACTTGCCTCTTGCACAAAAGGATCATAAAATGCTCCGAAAACCATTTTCTCACACTCATGCCTAAACGCCTTTTTGTTCAAAGACAATTTCACAAAATTTCGTGGTTGAATCTTCTCGTGGCTGCTAAAAGCACAATTATTTATAAAACCAAAAAAATACTCAAGGTGGTTTTTCTTTACATATTGTAATCCTTCCTCCTTCAGTATTTTCTTCCAATACTCTAAAGACTCCATATTTATTTCAGACGGAATAGTATCATACACTCTTTCAGATAAATAACTAGATTTTTTCATGTTATCTCCCTTTCTCTTAATCCAGGCCCTAGTTCTAAAATCATCTTTGGTTAATTAGCAACAAGCAAGTGTAAAAATACTTCCGCATTCAACAGAAATTGTGCAAACCACACCTGATGAAGCTAAACTATCAACTTTGTTACTTGTCAAATCTGCTGCTTCTAATTCTGTCAAAAGATCTCCAGCCGGGTTGTTATATTTCATATTTGTTCTGTCAAATTTTCTCATAATATCCACCATTCCTTTCTTCAGAACTAGGGCCTTTTGATACCTAAGTATCTTAATTTTTATTATATCCTATCTCCGAATTTCGTCTTTATTTTTGGTATAGATTGACATTTTTTCTTCCTAATTGGTTTTCAACTGTCTTTATCATTTCCTAAATATGCCACAACTTGGCACACTTCTGCGATTGAAGGGTAATTTTACCCATGTTACAATTGATATTGCTTATAGTATTCCTATTTTTACCAGCACCTTTATCGGTGCTTTTTTGTACCCGTAAACCTTTCGCTGACAGTAGCCAATACTTACACAGTACGTACAGCGTACTTCCCCTAAAATAAAAACGTATTGTGTGCGTACAGTGTAAGTAAAACTTCCTATTATATAATGAAGGGAGATTACCATGAAAACAAGAAATGAAATCTATCAAGGGGAAGGTGCCCAACTGCTCCGGTTCATTACAACTTACCATTCGTTGCAATATGAACAGATCTTACGGCTCTTTTCCAAAAACAGAGAGTCTATCAAGTCTCTGATCACCAGTCTGGTAAAACAAAAACGCATTATCTATGATAAGGAAAACGGGCTTCTCTGCGACCGCCAGGAATCTGCTAACAATCCCGATTATGGCATGATTGCATCCTTTTGGGTGCTTTTGGACTTCAAAACAGCCATTGTGTACCATACTGACGGTGAATTTCCTGTAAAACTGAACTTTTTCTCTAAAGATGAGTGGTATGAAGTCCTCTATGTCCCCCAGGAACAAGAATATCTTATCAATCATGTCATGGAAAGCCAGACAAAAAGCGATGCTAAACGGCTGGTTGTATTAGAAACGGAAGAACAAGCTGCAAAAATTCATATCACAGGCGTGATTGCCTTTTGCCTTGTAGACTCCTCTACCGGATCTGTCAGCTATTATGCAAAGAAATGAGGTATGTATGAACACCAAAACTGTTTTTGACCGTTTACAGAGCATTGAAGATGAAGTCCAAAAACTTCACAACACTATTTTTGCATTGAAAACAACAGATATTCAAGCGTATGCCGACAAATACGAAGAGCTGAGTATCAGTGCTGCCCTACGTTCTGAAAGGATTGCCTGCCAGCTCAGAAATCTGGTATATACCACAACTGATACTGGAAAGAAAGACTATCTGAAACAGGCTGCGGCTGTGCAGGGAATCAAAATCTCTTTTTCAAATAGTGTTCTTTCCATTACCATGCCAGGGCTACTGCCCAAACGTAAATTGCGAACCAACACCGCTTTTCTACATGAGCCATTAAACCTTGCCTTGCAGACTTATGTGACAGAACATTCTATTCCGTTATATAAAAGATGTGTGGTCTGTTTCAGTCAAATTTATGACCAGAGCCTTTCTTTGCAACGAATACGTGATTACGATAATTTGGAGTTCAAACAGATTTTAGATACTATCGCTTCCTATGTTCTGGTTGATGATACGGGACTCTTTTGCGACTCCTATCACACTACGGAACTGGGTAATTACGATCACACCGTTATCTTTGTAATGGAACCGGAAATCTTTCCTGGCTGGCTGAAAGATAGAAAAGCGTCTATCAAAACCATATCGGAAATTTCCTGATATTTTTCTTTCTTTTTCCGATATGGGTAATTTTTCTGCAAAGAAGCCATATTCTTTGCATTTTTTATGCTTAATACCGCCCTTACTTTACCCAAGTATAGGCTGTCATAGGTAAAAAATCGAACTGAGGTGATGCTTATTTGATAAAAACCGATTCTATAAAATATCAGCTTTTGGAAATGGTTGGACTATGTGGGGAATTCCCTTCCGAACAGCTTAACAGATTGATTGAGAGTGATTCCTATGCAGAGAAGGTGGTTACAGATTTAAAGCAGAGTAAGCTTATAAGAACACACTATAAAGATGGCCTACGAGGTTATCGCCTTACCAAACGGGCAAAAGAACTGCTGCTTTCGCAAAATTCCTGTCGTTTTCAAAACTATTTAACCGGAAATGCAGAAACCAACCTCATACGTAGCGAATTACCAAGACGGCTGCGACTTCATCAAAAAGCAGAAACCTATTTGACGCTTTCCCATGCTGGAATCCCATTCTTTCCAGATGAAAAGCCCCTGCTTTTTTCTGAATCCGGCGAAGCGGCTACGTTTCCTATGCGAAGCCTTCCTCTGTTTTACTCTTCTAGGGAAATAAAAAATCTTGGAGCATCCACTACTAAAATCAAAAATTCCCGTAGTATGGGAATCCTGATGGCTCCTCACTGTGTCTACGCTGTTTATAATACCGGAAATACACTTCTAAAATGGGAATACAAAACGGAAGTCCGACTCAATGCTTTTTTGCAGCACTATCTTCAAGGACTTCCTTACCATGGCCCGCCTACCGTTTATGCCATCATGACCGGCAGTGATATGGATATGGCTTTCCGTCTCCTTACCAGTACCGGGGGATACAAAAAAACACTGTTCATGCTGGATACTGCGTATGAACACTTCTATTTCCTGCCCAATAACAGCTACGGAGAATACCTGCTCCGTTTATTGGTACAACCCCAGCGTATGATGCAGCTTAATCAGTTACTACTGTCCGACTGTTTTCCCCAGCGTGAGGATCTGCCAATTGAACATGATGGAATAGACAGCCAGGAAAACCCTATTTTGCTTGCGTATGATTTTGACATGCAGCGTATCAACCGCTTCAATACTGGATTAAATGTATATGGGCTATCCGGGAACCTGATTTGCTTTGACTTTCAGCTTCCCTGCCTGAAAAAATACCTAACTGCAGATATACACTTCTCCAGCATTGATTTTCAAAAGTTTAAAAGGAGGTTTTTCAATGAACCGTAAATGGTGGAAGTTCCTGTTTTTGCTTCCCATAAGCGTCTGCACTCTGTATGCCGGAGGATACGCAGCACAATTTATTAAAAACTATCAGGAATGGACTTCTGCCGGAAACTTTGCCGGCAACGGAACCTATCCGCAAGCAGCTTCTTTACACCCATTGGTATGCTTTCATACTGCCCTTACCGATTTCCCATACAATTTGTATGGGATTTTTCTTTGCCTGGTTCTCTTTGGGCTTCTTACTTTTTTACTTATGCGTATGGGATATGACAGAAACGGGGAGATTAGTGACCATGACCGGAACTTAAATTACTCTACAAAAGGAACCTACGGTACATCCGGATTCATGACTCCAGATGAAATGATGAAAGTTTTGGAACTGACCGGAGATGTAAAGAAAAATAAAGGAACCATTTTAGGAAAATTGAATGGCAAAGCCGTATGTCTTCCATATCAAACACGAATGAATAAAAATATCGCCGTGTATGGTGCCAGCGGTTCCATGAAATCCAGGGCATTTGCCAGGAATATGATTTTCCAGTGTGTCGCCAGAGGGCAGGAAGGCAACAACGCTTCCGGGGAAAGTTTAATCATTACCGATCCCAAAAGCGAACTCTATGAAAGCATGTCTGCTTATCTGGAAAACGAGGGCTATGTAGTAAAAGCATTTAATCTGGTCAATCCGGAAAACTCGGATAGTTGGAATTGCCTGGGTGAAATCAATGGACAGGAAACGATGGCTCAGGTATTTGCAGATGTCATCATCCAGAATACAGGTTCCGGAAAAGGAGATCATTTCTGGGATAATGCGGAGATGAACCTGCTAAAAGCCCTGGTTCTCTATGTGGATCAGGGATTTCCGCCGGAAGCCAGAAATATCGGACAGGTTTATAAGCTGCTGACCATGAGTTCCGAAAAGGAGCTGAACAGTCTTTTTGATCTGCTCCCAGTGTCCCATCCAGCAAAAGTTCCTTACTGCATCTACAAACAAGCCAGTGATACCGTGCGAAGCGGAGTTATTATCGGATTGGGTGCCAGACTTCAGGTATTTCAGAATAAACTCATTCGGCAGATTACCTCTTATGATGAGATTGATCTGACACTTCCGGGGAAACAGAAATGTGCTTACTTTTGCATTACCTCAGACCAGGACAGCACCTTCGATTTTTTATCTTCCCTGTTTATGACCTTCATCTTCATCAAACTGGTCCGTTATGCAGATAAGTATGGAGAAGAAGGAAAACTTCCTGTTGCTGTACATATACTGGCTGATGAGCTTGCTAACACCGGAGCTATCCTGGAATTGAATAAGAAGATCAGTGTAATCCGAAGCCGGAATCTCAGCATTTCCTGCATCTTTCAGAATTTACCCCAGATGCAGAACCGCTATCCTTATAACCAATGGCAGGAAATTATCGGCAACTGTGACACTCAGCTCTTTTTGGGCTGCACAGATGAAGTTACTGCTACCTTTATCAGCAACCGCAGCGGCGATGTAACCGTAGGGGTTAGCAGCGAAGCCAAACAGCTCAATAGCTGGCGGGTATCCGACTATACACCGGAATACCGGCAGACAAAATCTATCGGCAAACGGAAACTCTTAACACCAGATGAAATCTTGCGGCTCCCGCTTGATACTGCTTTGGTTATCCTACGTGGGCAAAAAGTCCTAAAAGTAGAAAAGTACGATTATACCCTGCATCCAGATGCCAAAAAGCTGACACCAAGAAAAGCATCGGAACACATACCTGAATGGCGCAAAAATGGGTCCTCGGAAGAAACAGATTATCGACCACAGCCCTCATTCGGATCAGTCAAAAGGAAACGCCGTTCATCTTCTGCGTCAATAGCAAAACAGAAACCACATTTTACATCCGAACCCGTTTATCAGGAACCTACTCCCGATGATTTTATGGAGGATTTCCTTCAGGAAAATTTTATAGAAGATTCCCCCGACTCTGGCATGGTTCCTTTAGATAAAGATTCCATCATGTCATGATTATAGAAAAATGGACAGGTTAGTATTCTTTACTTTCCTGTCCAAAATAGATACAATAATATTACAATATTTTTTTCTATTCTACTGACTCTATAGAATCTACTATACTCATCTTAGTAATTTTCCGTAAAGGAATAGATGTCGCAACCAGACAAGCAACAACGGCTAACACTGTCGCCTGTATAATTGAAATAATAGGGACTGAAACCCATTGAATAGATCCACTAGTTGCTGCTCCAATGAAGATAGTACAAACATACCCCAAAAAGCCACCTATTATAGATGCAAAAATACCATAGTATGCACCCTCCCACAAAAAGATTTTATAAAGACTTGTTGCACTCATACCAATAGCACGTTGCATACCTATTTCTGTAACCCTAGTATGAATATTGGTATAAACTGTATTAATAATATTGAGAATACCAATCAGACCTATGAAAAAGATTAATCCCCAAGCTAACATCTGAATTTGAGCAAAACTCTCTTTTAATTGCTGTTCAGTTTCCTCGTATGATAGGAAAGTACTTCCTGGTATTTTCCCACAAAATGCCTCAACAAACTTATCAAAACTTCTCCTATCGGCATTTTTATTCAAAGTAGGTAAAAATTCTGAATACGTGTTTTTACCAGTTAACTGTGAATAAATACTATCATCTACAATCACTTGAATACCATTTGTAAAACCACTATTACCGATTCCAAGATAGCCCTCATAGCCATCCAACGTATTTATAACTTTCAACGATGTTCCTGCAACATTAATTGTTGTACCCACTTCTATACTTGTAGTTTCTAACTGTTCTTCACCATAACTAACAGAAATAGGGTTACGCACTACACAAGCATTTCCTGATTTTAATAGCTCAAGCTGCTCTTCTTTTAACTCCGTTCCCATAAAATAATCCCAATATTCATCATTTATTCCGACAATCTGTAAAGTTTCACTTGGTTTCAAATGAAAGCTAACATCAATTTCATCAAATCTTCCATCTAAATTTTGTTCATAAAGCGAAAACTGAATAGCTGCCACATTTTTTACGTCGGAATTTTCCAGTAACTCATGTAAGTTTTCAGTAGTAAAACCAACTGTTTCATTTGTGATTTGATAATCTCCCAAATGACTATCTTGAAGACCACTGGCCACATTTAATATTGAAGAAAATCCCTGTAAGGCAATAAATACTGTGATACTCATAACAAGGGATAGAATTGTAATAACTGTTCTTCCCTTATTACGTTTTAAATTCAAGCGAGCATAATAGGACTCAAAGTTACGAATCACCTTTTTTTTACGTTTCTTACGACGAATCTTTAAACTTGTTCCCGACATTGCTAGAACAGGTGATACTTTTGCAGCATATCGTGCTGCTGGCAATGTAGCAATAAGCGCAAATACCAACGTAATAACACCACTAACAAGTAAATAAAATCCTTTTAATGAACTATTCTCTGCAATCAGTCTTTTAAGTTCTGAAGCGTTTTCAACTAAAAAAACCTCTGGTGAAATTAGTGTAGTAGATGCAGTCAAAATACCTTTGGCACTCACAGAACCTAATGCTATACCAATAGGTATACCTAGCAAACATAATAGAATTACTTCTATTACTACAATTTGATAAAGCTGACCTTTTTCCCCTCCAATTGCACGAAGTATTCCATAACTTTTAACTCGTTTAGAGACAGATATTTTCAAAATATTATAAATAACAAGTCCTGCTGCTAACAGTACCAAACCAGCAACCAATATACCGGCCAGCATCATAAAAGAAAAACCTGTATCATTACTATCTTCAGAATCGGCATTGTAAGAAATCCCCAATGCATTCAAATATACTACATTATAGCTAGTGTCTAGTTCATGAATTTGAAATTGCTCATTAATATCGTCTACAATCGTCTGGAATTTACCCTTATCAACAGTCCGTATATCAACATTATAATATACGTGAGAACTAGGAAGAACATTCTTTGCACTTCCTTCACCAACAATTCCAGTAATCATACCACTTGTGTATCCTAAATAATTGTTCTTTAAAATTCCTGTAAGCACAAATTCTGCTGTATATGTATAGCTATCAGCAATATTATGACGAAGTGATTTCTCCAAGGAGAGTGTGATTTTATCACCAATATGTTTTTCGATACCAAGATATTGTAATGTATCTTTTGATAAAGCTATTTCCATTGGTTTTTGAGGTAAACGCCCCTCCTCAATACTTGTATTTGCAGGATAAATGGAAGCATTATCGCCCAAATATTCTGTAAGACCAAGATTTAAAGCCGGTGTTAGTTTCATACTTCCTATATAAATAGACGCTCCTATATAAGAAAGCCTTTGATCTTTTCGAAGTGCATGCAACTGTTCTGCATCCATTTGCAAAAAAGTTGCGTATCGCTTCCCTCCAATCATAATTGCCTGCTGCTCTCGCATAGCAGCAAGAGCACCTATTGATTGACCTACAATTGTTGTCATCATTGTAGATAAAATAACTGCAAGCAAAATAAGAATAGAAGTAACTTTTTGCGATAGTAACTCTTTAATTGCTAATGTCCGATAGGATTTCATTCTTTTATCACCTCCGAAAGAACTCCGTCAATAATCTGAAACTGTCGAGATGCCATTTGAGCAATGCTCTTATCATGAGTAATCACAACAAGCGTCTTTCCCATTTCTTTCCATACATTCTGAAGTAGTTCCATAACCTCTCGGCCATTTGTGCTATCCAAATTTCCTGTGGGTTCATCTGCAAAAATTATATCTGGCTTTGCAATCAAAGCCCGAGCAATTGCTACACGTTGTTGCTGTCCTCCAGAAAGTTCGTGTGGCAAATGATCTAATCTTTCATAAATACCTAACAAACTTGTTATTTCTCTTACATAATCTTCATCTGGTTGCTTTCGATCCAAAAGCATCGGCATAATAATATTCTCTCTAGCAGTTAGAACAGGTATTAAATTGAATTGTTGAAAAATAAATCCAATACTTTTACGTCGAAAAGCAGCTAATTCCTTATCACTAAAAGTATAAATATCCTTTCCGTCATACGTTAAATTACCAGACGTAGGTTTGTCTAAACCAGAAAGTAAATGCAATAATGTACTCTTTCCGCTTCCAGAAGGTCCCATAATAGAAACAAAGTCACCAGATGAAATATTCAAATCAGCCTTATCTAACGCAATTACTCTACCTTCTCCACTTCCGTAAATTTTCGATAATCTTTTCCCAATAATATTCATATAATTAGTTCTCCTTTTATTTAATCCAATCATACATATCTACATAATTTACAATGCTATTTAATAAACTCATCGATTTCAAATGAATCAAAATAAAATTCTTTGATACATTTATCTTCTATATAGAATAAAGTAGGAACTCCTGCAATAACCATTTCTTCTACATTATTTATACTACTATAATCAATTTCAGGAGTCATAATGTTCGTATATACATCATTTCCTATTATTCTATAGCTATATGTAATTTTTTTTCCATACATATTCTTTTGGTTTTCATATTTTTCGTATGATTCACCTGGCAAAAAAACTATCTCTTCATTCTCATCTAAATATCCTACTTTTTTATTATATTTTTCACGTAAAGAATTCCAATCATACGCACCAACATGATTGTGGGATAAACTATAATCTATAAAATAAACTTTATTTTCTTTTGAGAAATTTAACACTTTATCCTTAACAAAATTGCAGGCTGAACAATTTTCACTATAAAAATAAACATAATAGTTTGGCTCTCTTTGTTCAAACATTTGATTTGTTGTAATTTTTTCTACATGTTCATAAGAATCCGATATTTTTGCAGCGGATACATTTATACTTTGTTGTAAAATTCCCAAAATCAATATTATGCTCAAAATAATTGTATTAATTTTTCTTTTAGTTTTCATATTTCTTTTCTCCATTCTTAATTATATTAATTGTATTCGAGAATTTTTTTATGCTTACAAACATTGAGCGCTTAAATATTACTGTATACTTATTTATTTCAAAAGTCGCACATATTTCCTCTAAAAAGTCTGATAATTCTTCTATTGTCGGAAATATCTCCCACATAGCACTTTCTTCAGTAAACGCTTTAGAATATTTCTCGATTATAGATAAAAGTCTTTGATCTGTTTCACATTCATAATCCCTATATATTCTATAGTAATTATAGTCAAGTTCATCTATCCGTTTTCTCATTTCTTTTATATTCCTAACATATCCTATCCGTTTACATACCATCGCTACTAAATCAGCAGTGGCTTGACTATTTCCTCCAAATGATCTAAAACCTTTTTCTGGTATCCATATATAAGATATATCTATATTTATTAAACATTGAATGTTATTTTTCCAATCACATTCAATGAATTTAGAATCCATCTTCTTTCTCCCAACAGATATTACATTTTTTAAGATTGCAGGATAAGAAAGCGTATCCCTGCCATTATTTGTCCATGAAGCAAATAATATCTTACCTTGAATAGATAACTTATTTATAAGCTTTTTATATTCTTGTCCCATTTCCAGATTATTCGTTGAAATACAAATAACAATAAGTTTTACCTCTATGTTTAAAAGCCATTTTAATGCTTCACACAAAGTCAACGAATTTCCTTGATTAGATTCATTAAGAACTTTTACAATATAAAACTCTGTGTCTGTTTGGGCTAATGTCCGATGTACCATACTACCATGCCCGTTTTCATCTTGATATTCATTCTCTATTATTTCAATTCCAGCCTCACTTCTTTTGAACGTTATCCCGCCAAATATATTATTACCTGAAAGTTCTCTTTGTACGCCACTATCAACAATTGCACATCTCACTTCATCTTTCCCACCTATCATATATAAAAAACAGCACTACTTAGTATCTTAAATCTTTATACTACTTAATTCTAATAGCTATGAATCACTTATTACCACAAATCAGTAATTTCTTTGTCTAACTTGACAGTACATCTGTTAGGATTAGATCCTGTATTATTTTTCCAATGTGCACAGTCGTAACAACAGTCTTCATTTGTGCCAGGGCAGCTCTGTCCTGAAATATCCATTGCGTATGTATCCTGAATTTTTTTAATTTCCATAATCAATACCTCTCTTTTTATGAATAGATACTAAAATAGTGCTGTTTTTATCACATTATTACAATATGCTTAACTTATATTTTATATTTTCCATTGCACAAACCACTCCAGATGGAGTTAAAAAATCTCCTGAAAGTGCATAATTCAAAAATTTGCATCGACTGCTGACACAATGTTCCAAATGCCCACACCCTTCACATAGAGGATTGCACTTAGCATTTATAGTTTGAAATTCTAATATTTTATCCTCTTTAAATCCCTCTTTATTAATATTTCCTAGAAGAAATTCTGATTTCCCCACACAATATGTACAGGGATATATATCCCCGTTAGGATATAAAGTAAAGTAGTTTTTTCCAAATCCGCATTCCCCCATTTTCCTACAATAAAAATTTGTCATAGGAAATCGTACGTTTTTTTCTTCCATTTGATATTTTTTAAGTTTAACCAGTTCCTCATATAGAATTTTAAATTTACGCTCATTCCATCTTGGATTATAATAATCAAGAGCACCACCAACTATGCGAAAACCCATTTCTGCTAAAAATACACTATTTTTATATAGATATTGAACAGTATCAGGTAATACTGTAATTCTAGCCATGGCATCAGCTCTTTTCTTTAACAACGCCTTTATATTCTCTTCTATTTTTTCAAAAGTCCCTAAACCATTGTTCATAATTCGATAGCTGTCATTTACCTCTGGTGTTCCATCTATACTGACTGACAAATTAAAATCCATCCATTTTGTTATAAAGTCAAGAATATCACCCTTTAAATAAAAGGCATTTGTTGTAATTCCATAATGTCTTTTAATATTGGGGAATACGTCATTAATCTTTCTGATGGTGTATTCTATCAATGGAAAATTCAATAATGGTTCGCCACCATGAAATTCAATAATTATTTCTTCACCAATACATATTGCCTGTTGTATATGATGTACTAAATTGTCAACAGTCTTTTTATCCAAGATGTAATTTTTTTTCTCCACACCTTCATAGCAATATTTACATGAAAAATTACAATTTGTTGTTACCCACAAATTTACAAACATTTTTTCTCCTCTTCTATTCCCCAAACAATGTCCTGAATACATTTTTTTCTTTCAGAACAAAATGTTTCAAACTCTTCTATTTCCAAAAAATCTGCCAAACATTCTATGCAAAAAATGTTAACATCACATTTTTTACATTTCTCAGGAATTTTCCTTGTCATTTCTTTATATGAAGCATTTTCCTCATAGTTTATGACTTCCTTTATATTATTTATTTCACCCAGTTTACAACCAAATTCACGCAATGTGGCACAACCATAAATCTTTCCATCATAATCTACAAAAAAGTTACCTCTTCCAGCTCCACAACCACTTGATTTAAAATTCCTTTTAAAATTTGTTTTAACATTTTCAGAAAGGATTTGTTTACTTTCTTCATAATCTTCACCTTTTAGTTCCAATTGATGTTTATTTTTTTCCCCTCTTCCCACTGCTGAAAATGATCGTATAATTGGATGCGTATTTAATTTCTCATTAAGCTTGTAAAACTCTCTGATATATTTATGTGTTATATGTGTATCTACCATTGATAATGATATTTTATGGAAATTATTATGTTGTAATAGTTGCACAGCTTTTACAACTTTATCATAAACTCCTTTGCCACGGATTTTCTCGCATGTTTCATCATCAATACCATCTATACTTATATCAATCTGCGAAAATGTGTTAACAATTTTTTTGACATTTGCATTATTAATGAGTGTCCCATTCGTCATCAAAAATATCTTTCCTTTATACTGATTTTTCAACCAATCTATCAATTCTATGAAATCATCTCTTATCATAGGCTCTCCCCCTGTAAGTATAATAGAGGTTGGATTATAGCATAAAATTGACTTCATCCTCGCCATCATTTCATTTTTTGAAACTTTTTCAGCTATGTTTTCACTGTATTTTGCATTATAACTACAATGTTTACATAACAAATTGCACCTATCCGTAATTGCCATAGTAATATTGAGTTCTTCTCTGACATCTTCTTCTGTTTCTAAAATAATTTTTAGACGCTTCAAGTGATTGATTATAGCTTTAACAATCTTCCTATCTTCTTCATCATATAAATTCTGAAGTAACTCATCATCTGCCAAATTTTTATCTACAGCAAACTTAATTACTGAAAAGAGTTCTTCACTTAACCTATACCAATTTCTGGTACACTTATTAACCAACACTACTCTATTCTCTTTTCTCAATATTATTGTGTGTTTGCTAAACCTCATAGCTCTCTCAACTCTCCAATCTTATTATTTTGTCACATATACTTAATATTTCAGGTCTATGTGTAATAATTACTGCGGTTCTTTTTTTCAAGTATTCTTTCAAAATACTACAAATTATCTTTTCGCACTCAACATCCATTGCTGAAGTAGGCTCATCCAACAAAACCCAAGGCTTATTTTCTAAAACCATTCTGACAAGTGACAGTTTTTGAGCCTCTCCACCTGACATATTCCCACCTTTTTCTAATATTTCGTAATTTAAATCATTTTCAAAAATAGAATAGTCAACTGTAAATTTCTTTAAGGTTTCTATAATTTTATTGTCACTTATATCCCTCTTTGCCGGGTTTAATATATCTCTCAATTTACCGCTCAAAATAACAGTTGACTGTGGTACGACACTGATATTTTTGTATAAATATTCTTCATCTATATCTTCCAATCCATACTTTCCATTTACTATAATCCGCCCAATGTCAATAGGAATCATCTTCATTATAATTTTTATCAATGTTGATTTTCCCACCCCGTTATTTCCAACAATTCCTACTATTTCTCCTTTGTTTATTTCTAAATTAAAATTTTTATATAACGTCAAATTAGAAGAAAATGAATATGTCAAATCAGAAATTTCTATTTTTTTTAACTCTTCTCTTGGATTTTCTTTTACAGTATTATCCCTTTTACTTCTATTACATATCTTTGTTATTCGTTCAAAGTAAGGCGTATAGCTTTTAATCAAAAGATAACTTTGAACAATGCTGTTGAGGGGACCACTAACACGCTGAATGTATATTGACATTGCAAAAACCCCTCCCACACCTACAACCTCTTTTTCAACTAGAATTACTCCTATCCCGATAGTAATCAGCAAGGCCATCGTATTGATTCCTAATCGAAAGTTTTGAGCGATATATTGTATTCTTGATATGCTAATGTTCCTATTTTTTACATTTCTGCTCTTTTCCCAATATTTATCACGAACAACCTCAACATATCCCATAATATTCAAATAGGGAGCATTTCCAATACTTTCTTGTAAAAATGCAGCTTCTTCTCCCCCTGCTTCTCGACATAACGAAGATTGTTCTTTTATTTTTTTTCCAAACCATGGTTGACTTATAACCAGTACCCCTATTAAACCCAATATTACTATGCCCATTAAAGAATAAAATTTAAATATTATAAACACGACTCCCACTAAAGATAATATGCTAATAAATAATTCTGGCAAAAGTGTAGTCAAAAATGATGATATATTACTCAAATCATCATCTATGCTCATATATATATCTCCATTGGCTAAGCTATCTCTATCAACTGTTTTTGTATGTAATACTTTATCAAAAACTTTATTTTTTAATTGATAATATAATTCTTGCTCAAATTTACAATACAGTATGCTCTGTATATAATTGGAAATAACCAAAAGCACACCACAAATCAACATTTCACCCCAATACATACCTACTGCCTGTAAATCACCTTTTTCCAGCCCTTGATCAATAATTTTACTTATAAATCCAGGAAACAGTAGGCTGGTTGCTGTTGCTATAAATGACGGAATGAAACACTTAAAATGTGTAAGTATTAATTTAGAAATTTTTATGTCTAATTCGTTTAAAAATTTTATAACCATTTTGTTCTATTACCATATCTCCCTGTTACTTTTAATCCATATTCTATATTTTTTATATTTTATTTCTATAATTTTTGCGTAGATTGTTATTTTTTTTGCCTACATAGTCCCAAGCTTCTCTATTCATACTAAATCTAATTCATAGATGGCATATAGATGGCATTGCAAAAACGTACAATGGCATATCGTTGCCATTGTACTATAAACATATTTTTGTTAAACTATTTGATAACAAAATAAAATATACTGAAATTTGTATCCCTTCTGGTATAAAATGTTTTCATATTAACTTTAAAGATGTTCCTCACTACCTTGGAAAGGAGATAACATTTATGGCAAACGAAACAATGGACCTGAACACCCCTATTTTGACCCTTGATTCCGATACTGTATTAGAAACTGCTCAATCAAAAGCGGATTTAATCTGGCATGACATCCAAAATGCCTATCGTACCCGGAAAATTCTCACCGGCATTCTGGGAGGTATTGAAAAGACCGAAGCCGGCAGTTTAATAGCAATTATTTACTATAAGGATTATCGGGCAGTCATCCCTATCTCGGAAATGATGATCAATCTGATCCAGGATGAAACTCATGATTACGGAGATTTCTCTCTTAGACAGAACAAAGTCCTTAACAATATGCTTGGTTGTGAAATCGACTTTGTAATCAAAGGTCTGGATACCAAATCCAGAAGCATTGTTGCCAGCCGGAAAGATGCTATGCTGAAGAAACGTCAGATTTTCTATTTTGATCAGGACTCTTCCGGGCAGACAAAAATCCATGAAGACCGTATTGTGCAGGCCAGAGTCATTGCCGTTGCTGAAAAAGTAGTCCGGGCAGAAATCTTTGGTGTAGAAACTTCCATCCTTGCAAGAGATCTGTCTTTTGACTGGCTGGGTGATGCCAGGGAACGATTCCAAGTAGGGGAACATATTCTGGTCCGAATCTTAACTATCCAGGGAGGTTCCCCTGAAACGCTCTCCATCCATGCAGATGTAAAAAGCGTGGAAGGCAACACCAGCAAAGAAAATCTGAAAAATTGTCGGGTACAAGGAAAATATGCCGGAACGGTGGAAGACATCCACAAAGGGACTGTTTTCGTCCGGTTAGAATTGGGTGTCAACGCCATTGCCCACAGTTGCTACGACAGCCGCACCGTTGGAAAGAAAGATAAGGTGTCCTTTGTTGTGACACATATTGACGAAGAACGAAATGTTGCAGTGGGAATTATAACTCGAATCATAAGGCAAAATTTATAGGGATGCTGCTTATGAGAAAAACCTTTGAAGATATGAAAATCCCATTGGATGTGCTCCATATTCCTGACATCCCTACCACTACTTCTAAAGTCAGTCTGGCAGGAATAAAAAAATGCAGTTATCCAATTATCCATAGTCACAAAAGGCAGATTTTCCATTTATGTATTCGGTAACAGTTTCACTATTTTGAAGAGAAACTAATTATAAAGGTCTAACAAGATATCATGAACTACACTCTTGTTAGACCTTTCTTAATATCGCCAATTGCTATAAAAATTCGAATACAAATACAAAATATATGTTATTAACAAAATATTGAAAATTCATACTTATCTAAAAATTATATGTTTGGCGATAACACATATCCCAAAAAAGATATTCATACTCTAAACTTCTTATAAATATCTTTTGAAGAGTTTCTATTTCTTCACATTTTTGCTTATTGGAATATTCTTCTAATTTTTCTTGTATGTAAAGATATGTTTTTTTATTAGCATAATTTTGTATCCATGTTTTATATGGATTCTGATGTAAAGATTTTTTATTAATCTCAATTAATTTACATGCAAAATCATGATATGACCATGGACATGGCAGAATTGCAGCTAAAAATTCAATAACACCTTTACTTTCCGTTACATTACGCAAAGATGAAATATATGCATCATTATATAACCCTATTTTGGCTTTGTTGACTCTATCTTCGGAAATTTCAAATGCATTCAAATATTGTTCATGCACCTTAATTCCTTCAAAAGTCTTTTTTTGTATTTCAATAAGATCATATAGAACATCTTTATGGTTTGTTTTACTAATTTCTAGTGACAAAATTTTAATATATTCTAACAGAAACTTGTAATCTTGAATTAAAAAAAATTCAAACTTTTCTCGACTTAATGTACCTCTTCCGATTTCTTGGACAAAAGGATGCTGATAACATGATTGCCATATCTTGTCTGAAGTATTTCTTAAAATTTTTATATCTACCATAACTACTTCCTTTCTATAGAGCATTTCACTCTGTTACAAATAAACTTTAATGTCATCACTATTAAAATTGTCGGAAGTGTATTTCCAATAACAGTATTGTAGTTCATTAGCACTCTATAGATTGCAAAACCTATAATCCACATTCCAATATTTTCCACATCAAATTTCCTATCATTTTCTTTTTTATGCAAAACAAAATAATCCGTAAATAATACTGCAAATAGTGGAGCAAATATCGAGCCTATAAAATATAAGAACTCCTCGAACTTATTGCTTGGTACTAATACCGCTATTAAAGTGCCTACAATACATGTAATGGTTGCTACTTTTTTTACACCCCAGTTCTTATTAATACTTTCAGCACATATTCCAACAGAAAAGGTATCCAAATAAGTTGTTGTGACCGTAGAAAAAATAACAATAAATAGCCCCATTCCCCCCAGTCCCATTTTTATAATAATATTGGAAATATCAGATTCTTGAAATACAATTGACGCAAGCAAACCAATGCTAAACATTATCATACTACCCAAACTATAACTTAATACACTGATCACACTTCCTTTTACTGGCTTATTTACATTACATGTATAATCAGATATAAGTGGTAGCCATGATAAAACCATAGCGACATTCAATTCAACACCAATACCAAAGCTCTCCATACTATCAGCTACAACCAAATCTTTCGGAACCAAAAAAATAAGCTTGCACCCCATAATAACAAAAAAAGCCAGAAATAAAGCACATACAATTCCATTTATAATAGTCAGTTTCCTTAGACCAACAAAAATCCAACAACATATAAATATTCCTATTACAACACACCAAATTCTCTCATTCCCATATCCGATCATATTTTCTGCTACCCCGTTTAAGGCCTTTGCACCATTTATAATCATTACAGATGTCCATCCAAATAGCTGAATTATATTAAATATGGAAAATATAGTAGTTCCTTTTTGTCCTAAAGATATTTTTACTATTTCTGGAGTAGTTTCTTGTTCTTTCGCCCCAATATAACCAGCTAAAAATAATATAGCTGCTCCAATACTATGTCCTAATATTATAGCTGCTATACCTTTTATTATGCCTAATGATCCAATAAGCATACCAGTTACTATTTCTGCTATTGAAATAGCAGCACCAAACCATAATAGTCCCTGTCCCACTATGGTGTGTCTAAAGTCTATTTCTTTCATATTTAATCTCCATTCACTTATCATTTAATTACAAAGCAATTATAGAAAATATTTAACACCATCTCACTTGCTTCGCATTTCTCCTTGCATAATTTGAGGAATGCCGAAAAAAGCATTCCCCAAATGAAGTTTATATTTTGGAATATTGTATTATAATTGATTGAATTTTACTACAAGTTTTAACTTTCTAATTCAAAAGCCCCGCCAAATTTTCCTTTGCTTCATTCATCCACTCTTCTGCTGAAACCCCTAATAAAAACAATTTGTTTTCTGGCTGATTTACAATTGAATAAAGCTCATTGTATATTGGATAGACATTTCCCATTGTTTGATAGACGCTTTTTCGAGCCGGAAGCAAATATTGCGGATGAGGATTATTATTATCCGGGGAGACAGCTTTTACCATCGTTTCAGTGTTTCCTATCACGTTCGCAAGTTTAATTGCAGCATCCTTTTTTTCATTATCAATCTTACTGTTAACACCTACCACGTCACCATAAAATACTGGAATATTATCTTCTTTGCAATAGGAAATAACTTTAAAATCTAGATTATTTGTGTAATCACCCATATTAGACATAGCTTCAGTATATCCTAAATATGCTCTTCCATAACCTTCTTTAAACCATTTAGCCCTAATATAAGCATCGTTGTCTTCAGGCCAATATTCAACCTGTTCTTTCCCTCCCATTAGTTGCATATGTTTTAATCCTGATACTACTTCTTCATCAAACTCTGTTGGTGATGGTAATTGGTAATAATCTGTATATTGTTTGTTATGATCCATCAAACCATCTAAGTAAAGGCAAATTTTTCCTGTTCCACCAGACATATCAACTAATAATCCCTCATTTTTATTTGGAATTGTACCAGTTGACTGTCTATCTCCCAACACCTGGTATAACTCATCAACAGTATCTACAATCGCCAATTCTTGATCCCCTTCTCTATAGTATAACAAATTTGTACATATAATTTGAGGAACGGCATAGATATCGTTATTACGTGTACATCCGTTTAACGCAAAATCTAATATATCTTCACTGTCTTCAATGCTATTTTTTTCAAGAGGTAATAAATACCCTTTTTCGATATAATCATTAAGATATATTGCGTCAAATACAAATACGTCAACATTTTCGGTCGGTTCTTCTTCGTAGCAGTCCCAATTCACAAAATTTAACGTTACATTCGGTTCTGCCTTTTCCCAACTTTCCTGAACGGCCTTCTCAAATCTTTCTGTATCTGGAACATATCCATATAATGCAACATTTAGAGTGGTATTAGTCTCATCCGGCTGAGCTGCATATACATTAGTGCTTCCCATGCCAAACATCATTAATAAACTCAGCATCAAAATCCCTATTTTTTCTTCATAAGCTTACCTCACTTTCTTTTGTGGCAACAATAATTATGAATGGGGCTTTATCCCATTCTTTTCCCCAATTGTAATCCTTATATTGGGAGATACATTTTTCAAAGATAGCAGATGGAAGATTTTGGACAGTATACTCATGTGTAATCTGAACCTGTAAGTTTGCATTTTTAATCCAATCCATATAACAACTCTTACTCCAATACCAATCGTGCAAAACCAGATTCGGATGTCCTTGTATTTTTAAACTCTGTGTTTTATTTTCACCGATTTCATAGTTTTTATCTTCTTTTCCATTGGTAAAAGTCGAAAATGCTACACCTGCCGCTTCCGGATGACTATCCAGAACTATTAATTTTCCCCCCTTTCTTAAAACTCTTTCAAACTCTTTGAAAATAAATTGTATTTTATCGTAATCAGAATTATTTATAAATACAAAACATGTTATAATACAATCAATAGAATCTGATTCTATAAAAGACAAATCATTATTCTCTACTAATTGATATTGAATATTTGATAAACCTCTATATTTTTTTGCAATAGACAACATATTCTCTGACTGATCCACTGCAATAATCCTATAATTTTCGTTTGATGATGCTAATTTTGCGCAAACCTTACCAGGTCCACATCCAAAATCAAGAATTTTTGTAATTGTTTTATCATTTCTTACCATATCAAGGATAACTTCATATCCCAATATATTTTCCAGCATATCATTATACTGATTAAACGCTTCTGATACTTCCTGCTCCTTCCAAGACGTTCCCATATTCCTTACTCCTTTCTATCAAAAAACTTATCCCATTTGTTTTTGACAAAATATTGATATATTGGCAGCAAATTTTCAAATGCCTCTTTATCAATATGATTTTTTCTTTTTATATCTGCAAAAAGACCTAAAAGCAGAATTACTTGCTTCCAATATTCTGCAATATTAAGGTTTAAAACATCATCTACTTTAAACTCTTCTTCATGAGTTCTATACAGTTTTTCATATTTGTAGACTTCTTTTAAATCATCCCAATTATTCTTTTTAGGCATACACGGAAATGAAAAGAGTTCCTTTTCTTTTGTTGTATCGCTTAAAACCTTCTCAACCATTTTATTATCTGGCTCATATATATGTGTCGTTGCTACATTATGGCAGTAACTACCTACTTCTAACCCCATTTGAGTCGCAAGCATTTCTTGAATGAAAGTAAAAGAGAATACATCACTCAATATTCCTCTATAAGCATCATTAGCCCTCATAAATGTGGACATAAATAACTTACTGTTTCTTATGAAGAACTGTAGACCAATAGTGCAAGAAACATCTATATTTTCCAAAGTCAGAATTTCATTCGGATCAAAAATACCAATAAAACCTCTTTTACTATCTCTATCTTCTTTAAAAACATCTAGCAAACGATTCCATTGATTAATCTTTTTATCTCCGTATTGAAATATTTTTTTACCGTATGCTGTTCCTGTTAAACATTTACCATCCATAGAATATTTCCGCATATTAGATGCATAATATTCTATGAAATCTAAATCATTTTTACCAGACAGATACCATAATGCTTCCGCAAAATTAAATACAATGTTTGTTTTTCTAGATGGCAAATAACATACCCTTTCTATTGGATTCTCTATAACAAAGGATAAATTCAATACTTCTTTACTCTTGTTTCCTCTTGGCTCATTGATAAATTCGGGAGTTAAATATACATTTTTCATATTATGTAAATATGCTTCTTGAAAATTTTCAAACTTCATAGCTTAACCCTTTCGTCCTTATAACATCTTATCTAATTTATCATAATACTCCTCTATACTATGATAAATAATGTAAGTAACATCTGTAACTTTATGTAGACCTCGAACTAAATAAGCATACTTTTCTTCGTCATCTGCAAGCAGGAAAATTATTTTTTTGTTAAATGCAGATGCCCAGCCGATCTCAATATGAGTACCTGGTGATGCTGGTATTCCTGGAAAAGCAATAAAAATATCACATTTTTCTATCTCGTCATAATCAATCTTTGTACACTGCTCAGGGGACATAAATTCCTGTCCCCATGCCTCACGCTTATGAGCATTATGGACTGAATATCCTTTTTTTTCCAGAAACTCAATGAGATTTACTATTTCATTCTTTTTTTCTTCATCCATACTCATTGTTTTAGAATTCACAAGGCTTTTAAATGGAGCGGCTAAAAATACTTTTTTCATTTTATTTCCTCCTTAAAAAAATTAATATCAACATAATCTAATAGTGGATGTAAATATCCATATTGATTTAACAATAATATTTCTTTCATATCCATCCATTTTACGTCTATAACTTCCGTTTTATTCGGAGATAACTCGTGTAATCCAAATTCACCATATACAATCCATACATCATAAAAGTCCTTTTGTTCTTTTCTTTTTTTACTAATAAGCTTTTTACCAGTTAAAGAACTAATATCAATTCCCAACTCTTCATATACTTCTCTACATGCGGCTTCCCACGTATTTTCACCTGCCTGTACGGAACCACCTGTACATTCCCAACAATAAGCATACTGTTTTTCTGGACTTCGCTTTGACATCAAGTATTGTTCTTTTTTATTCTTTATCCAAACACTAACTGTTTTATGGTATAGTCCTTCCGGTATCTCAGAATTAGCTTCTATAATTTTTCCTGTTTCATTTCCAACTGAATCATACAACTGCCAAAGTTCCAATGTGATTTTCCTTTCATAATAGATTCCAAACATTTTCCCAAGATTCTATATATCCATCAGCTACCTTTATTATTTCTGTTTTATCCGAAGCATAATACTTATCATATACACCGACTACTTTCATCCCAAGTTTTTTCGCAGTAACTAAAGCACTTAACGAATCATCAAAAAAAAGGGTTCTTGATAAAGGCACTTTTAATTCATCAGATATCTTTTCAAAAATATCCGGAAAATTTTTTCCTCGTCCTATTTCATCTGTTGAACGTATAACATCAAACATATCATATATTCCATTAGATATTAAACAGCTATCGCATAATATTCTAGGCAAGCTTGTCGCTATAGCTAACTTTTTTCCTTCCTCCTTCAAATACTGTAAATATGGAAGGCAGTATTTTTTGAGCTTAATATTATGCTTGTATTCAATCAGTGCAAGTCTATTCCATTCAGAAATAACCTCTTGAGATGTCTCACTTAACATGAATAATCTTATAGTATATTCTGCTGCTTCTTGAAAACTTTTTGAACACAATTCTTGTATATAAGTAACTGGAATATCCTTTCCCTTTTTAGATAAAAAATCTTTACTTATATCTTCCCATACCCATAAAGAATCTAATATCGTACCATCTAAATCGAATATAGCCGCATCACAATTCATTATAAATTCCCCCAACTATCAAAACCTCCCTTAATTGTTTGGAAGCTTGTACAATATTATCTTGTCCAAGAATCGCCGAAACAACAGCAATGCCGTCAATATTAGTATCCAGCAAATCACTCAAATTGTGGATATTAATACCACCTATAGCAACAACTGGAATATCTACACTTTTTTTAATATCTTTTAACATCTTCTTTGAAACATTCGAAGCATCTAACTTGGTTGTCGTGCTAAATACAGCTCCTACGCCAAGATAATCTGCACCTTCTTTTTGAGCTCTTATTGCTTCATTTATGTCTGTAACCGAAACACCTAATATCATATCCTTATTTATAATTTTTCTAACTACTTCGGCAGGCAAGTCACTTTGTCCAACATGAACCCCCGCAGCCTCAACAGCAAGAGCCACATCAATACGATCGTTTATTATTAACGGAATTTTGAACTTATCTGTTACTTCTTTGATTTTTCTCGCTAAATTGTAAAATTCCAAATCAGATATATTTTTATCCCTTAATTGAATCGCAGTACATCCTCCTATGATAGCCTGTTCCACTGACTTTTCTAAAGAATGCCTTTCCGTTCTTGATACATCTGCCACCAAATACAAACTATAGTTCATTCTCATATATTCCTGCCCTTCTATATAAATCATAGAAATGATTTGTCGGTCCATTACCTTTTCCTAATTCTAAAGAATGTTGTATAGCACCCGTTATGTATTTTTTTGCTTCATTAACAGCTTCTCTTGTACTAAAGCCTTTGGCAAGTAAAGCTGTAATTGCTGAAGAAAAAGTGCATCCCGTACCATGTGTATTCTTTGTATCAATTCTTTTTGTGTCAAAATAGCTAAGTTCTTTTCCATCATACAGAACATCTATAGCACTTCCCATGTGATGACCGCCTTTAATCACAACCGCTTTGCATCCCATATCATATATTCTTTTTGCAGCATCTTCCATTTCCTTAATTGATTGTATATTTGAATTTATTATTTTCTCGGCTTCCGGAATATTTGGTGTAATGATATCTGCTATTGGGATAATCGTATTAACTAAGGTATCTATTGAACTAGGATCCATAAGAGGACACCCATTTTTAGCATACATTACTGGATCAACAACAATATGCAAAGGTTTGTAGTGTTTCATTTGTTCCGCTACTGTTTTCATACACTGTGGATTTGAAAGCATGCCTATTTTTACCGCATCAACTCCTATATCTTCAAATACTGCTTCTATTTGTTTTTTTATCATATCTTCGCTAATGTCCTGTACATCTATCACTTTTTCAGTATTTTCTGCAACAACTGATACAATTACGCTCATCCCAAAAACCCCATGTGCTGAAAAAGTTTTTAAGTCTGCTTGTATTCCTGCCCCACCACTACAGTCAGATCCTGCAATACTTAATGCTCTTTTCATTTCGCTTCTCCTCTCGTATTTTCTAAATTTATGTATTAAAATGTTAACAATGCTATTTTAGTGCTTTGTTTTCAATGCTTCTACATACTTTGTATAGATTAACTTTTTTTTGTCCTACATTGACATTTTTTAGAATTTTTATTAATATATCACTTTTACTGAATATTTCTGCCGTAAGGGTTCTTCCGCATTTTTCCGTTTTAGATTGAAGCCCAATTTTAGAATCAAAGAGGGTTATTAGATTTTTTCTTTTTAATGTTAATAAAATACGGAACTTTGAGGAAGAAACCACACTTAGTTTACTTAAAAGACCATCGTTTATTTTCTTATTATTCTCCTGGGATAAAATTATTCTCTTTATATAGCAAAAATATTGGTATTGCTATAACTATTGCGTAATTCACATTTATTCATTCCTAGATGGATTCATTGTTCTAAACTCCACACACTTTCCTAGATTAACATTCTCTCAATCAATGTCATATTTTTGTCCCAACTTGGCACACTTCTGCGATTTACAGGGAAATCTACCCATGTTAAAATGATACTGTCAAAATTATATGTAGCAAAAACGCAGCTTTCCAAGGAATGCCTCTTCTCTGGTGCAAGCTGCGTTTTTTAGTGCATGGAAAGGAGTATCACAACTAAATATAGAATAAGCGTTCCTCCGTATTGACCGGACGGAAGCTTTTATGAGGCAGGAAAACTATAAGCCAGGGCAAAGTGAAAGATCTCACTTTGCCCTCTTTTTATGAAGGAGGTTCATTTACTTGAAAAACCATGTACACAAAGCAGCCCCACCGGGCATGAAACATCATCGGAACTATGGAAAATATCTCTACACTGCCTTCCTTGTCTTCACTCTGATTGCCTGTAATGTACAACCAGTTATGGCTGCTACCATCTGGGACAAAGCTTCAGAAATCATGAAAGACGTATATAACCAGATTATCCTGATCTCCACCATTGCGGCTGTTGTAACTGCATCGGTTGCTTTGCTTTTGATGAATTTTTCCAAATCCGGAAAAACCGTGGATGAATCCAGGGCATGGCTCAAACGAATCATCATTACATGGGCGATTCTCAATGGTCTGGGATTTATCATGGCTTACATCACTCCGTTCTTTGCCGGCGGGCAGTGGAATGGATAATGCAGATAAGGAGGTGGCTCTTTCATGGGAATACTTGACGGAATTGTAGAATGGATTGCCGAACAGGTCATGAACATTCTGGATTTGATTACGACTTCTGTTCTGGCTGCACTGGGATGTTCCATGGATACTTTTCTCCGGTATTTTCCAGCAGCGGAAACAATGTACCAGATTTTTCTGGCACTGGCTATCGGACTCATCCTTTTAAACTGGGTTTGGCAGCTTTTTAAGAATTATTTTATGGGGACAGGGATTGACGCTGAAGATCCAATCAAATTATCACTGCGAACCTTTATGTTCCTTTTCCTGACATTCTATGCCAAAGACATTGTAGATCTTCTATTGAATATTGCAGGAACCCCGTATAGCTGGATTCTGACTGAAGATCTTCCACCACTGGAATTTGCCAAGTTTAATTCTGTAATCACAGTCATCCTGGGAGTATGTGCCAACGGTGCTGTTGCCATTGTTGCCCTCATACTGGTACTGATCCTTGCCTGGAATTACATCAAGCTGCTTTTTGAAGCTGCGGAACGTTATATACTGCTTGGAGTTCTGGTCTACACCGCACCTGTTGCATTTTCCACAGGTGCTTCCCAGGCTACTGGAAATATTTTTAAGAGCTGGTGCCGTATGCTCGGCGGACAGTTCTTTTTGCTTTTAATGAACGCCTGGTGTTTGCGGCTGTTTACTTCCATGGTGGGAACATTCCTTGCAAACCCTTTATCACTCTAGGAAGGAGGAGATTATGAAACATAAGAAAACACTGCTCTGCAGCCTGCTATTGATTTCTTGTCTGATTCTTGTAACATCCATGCCGGTCTTTGCCGCTGAACTTACAGAAGCAGAGGTACAGCAAGCTGTGGATGCACAGGGAAAAGAAACGGTCACCGGTAATGTTTTTATCTGGTTTCTGTGTGCCATTGCTTTTTTGAAGGTTTCTCAAAAGATTGACAGCTTTATGGCAAGTCTGGGAGTCAATGTTGGAAATACTGGTGGAAATATGATGGCTGAACTTTTAATCGCCGGAAGAGGTCTTGCAAGTTCCTTTCGAGGGCATGGAGGTGGAAGCCATAGTAGTTCCCATTCTTCCTCTCCCGGAAGTGCTGCAGTACAAAGTTCTTTCCTTTCCGGAGGATTAGCCGGAGCCGTTGGAAGGCAGACAGAGCGTTCTGCGGTAAATGCAGCCACCGGATATACCGAAGGACCAAGCATCGGAAATGCACTCTATCAGTCTTCCCTTGAAAAAGGCGGAGATTTTGCCAATAACGTTATCAGCAATATTGCTCAAGGAAACTATGGTCAAGTTGGCTCGATCAAAGGTGATGGAGCTGTTTCTGCATTTCAATCCTACATGGGAATTCAAAATGAAGATAAAACAGATCATTCCTATACCAATGTTGAAATTGGAGGTGGCAGGATAACAGGAGTTGAGTCCGGTTCCAATGGGGACAGCCGGGAATTTGCTATGTACCATGCCGATCAATATACGGCTCCTACCCAGGGAACCTATGAAACTGTGCAATCTGTAGACGGAGCTACCTGGTACAAGCAATATGCCGAAAATACGGTATCCAAAATCCCTTATGATGCTGGCGATGGAAAAATAGCCTACAACGAATCCATTGTCCAAAAGCTTCCTCCTACTCCTCCAAGAAAGGATCGGATTTAGTAATGGATACAGAACGTTCTGGACTTGACGAAGCAATGGATGTAGGCTCCAGTACCGTTTCTCACCTAAAGTCCTTAAAAACAGCAGCCACTTTCTCCAAAGCAGGATATGGTGCCGCCCTTGGCGGACCTTTCACAGCAGCAATTGGAGCCGTCATAGCCAACCGGAATCAGCTCGCTAAAATTCTTCTTGTTATTCTCGCCATACTGCTGCTCCCGGTTTTATTTATTGTGATGCTCCCTGGTCTGATCTTTGGAAGCCTGACCGAGCAAAGTGATGTACTAAACAGCAACTCTATGATCAGTGAAAACATCCGTGCTTCCCGTGAAGCCATCGTTGAAGTGTTAGAAGAAAGCCATGAAGACATTCTGGCAGAGATCCATGCAGCAATTTCCCGTCTTCCACAAGGTGATACTGCATCCATCAATGATCCCTATACATACAGCATCTCCGTCAATGCCAATCTGCTGATTTCACAATTTTGTGCCAGCCAGGATGATTATAAAAATATCAACCGAAACCAATTAAAGAAACTCATTCGTGAAAATAAAGAAGGACTTTTTTCTTATGATGTAGCAACCGAAACAGTTACCATGGAAGTTACCGTTGATGGCGGTGCAGAAGGAGAAGCCGGCACAGAACAGGGACAGGAACAAACACAGACGGTTACTTTTACGAAACACACCTATACTGTTGTTTATGCCGGAGATTCCTATTTTGCAGACCATGTATTCCATCTTACAGACAAGCAGAAAGAACTTGCCAAAAACTATGCTGAAAACCTGACTGCTTTCTTTGGAACTGCTTCTTCCGGTATTGTCGCTGCTATCAATCTTAGCGATGAGGTATTGTCCTACCGCCCTGCTGTAGAAAGAGCCGCTGCGAAATATGGTATGAGTGATTATGTGGATTTAATCCTAGCAGTCATGATGCAGGAATCTGGAGGACGGGGGCTGGATGTGATGCAAGCAGCGGAAGGTGGATTTAATACCCGCTATCCCCATGTGCCAAATGGGATTACAGATCCGGAATACTCCATTGAATGTGGCGTACAGGAATTAAAATATGCCCTTGATAAAGCCGGCTGTACCGGACCTACGGACTTAGACCGGATTAAACTGGCTCTTCAGGGTTACAACTACGGTTCTGCATACATTGACTGGGCAATGGAGCGTGACGGTGGCTATACCAAAGAAAATGCGATTGCCTACTCTGATATGATGTGTGCAAGACCAAGCTGGCCTTATGACCGGTATGGGGATAAAGAATATGTGGATCATGTCCTTCGCTATTACCAAATTACTGCCAGTGGCGGCAGCTATCCCGCAAACGGCATGCAGATTCCACACTATCTCCAGACAGACTATGGAAACATTCCATACGGCGGGGGTTCTATCGCCAGCAGCGGATGCGGTCCGACAAGCTTTGCTATGATTGCCAGTTATCTTACAGGCACTACCATTACACCTATTGATGCAATATCCTGGTGCGGAAATTCCTATTACAAACCAGGAGTCGGCACTTACTGGTCTTATTTTCAGGCAGCGTCCGATCATTTTGGGTGTGGGGCTGTCACACAGACCAGTGATCCCAACCAGGTACTTCAGGCTTTATCTGAAGGTCATCCGGTCATCAGTTCCCAAAGAGCCGGGCTTTTTACCAGTGGCGGACATTTTATTGTCCTTCGTGGTGTAACGGCTGGAGGTAAAGTATTAGTCAATGATCCCAATGATAGTTCCTCCAAAAACTACATCAACCGTGAATTCGATATGATGACGGAAGTGCATGCAACCGCAAATGCCTATTGGATCTTCGCTAAAAAATAAAGGAGACACTTATGAACAGAAAAAAAGCAATTCTGGCTATCTTTATGATGGCCTTTTTAATTATCATCGGATTTGTTTTTCCCTCCATCTGGAAATCCCAAAAAGGAAACAAAAAATCCGAGACAGAAAATACTCAACACGATAATAATGAAAATGCCGAGACAGAACAAGCAGAAAATAACGAATCCATAAGCTTTCAGGATTTTGAAGCTTTGGAAGACTTTTTCTCCAAGGAACAGGTGAAACTTTTTCAGGAAGAACTGACCTCCTATCTTAAAAACGTAAAACAGATATCTCTAACTTCCATCCGTTTCCTTGCTGATGATACTACCTATCCCAATGCTTCTGATATTAATTTTTTGTTCCAGCTTCCGGATAAGTCCGTTCTTCCTGTGTACTACACTTCCTCTACTGGAAGATTCTTTTTCGGTGAGGAACGTACCCCTGATTCTGGAAAAGAAATCATCTATGAACGTCCGACAGATGACAAACTTCCTTCTATCACAACAGAGGAAATTGAACAGTTGCAAGAAGGCGGTTATGACGATACCTCCGTGAATTCGGAAAAAGCTGCCCCTGTCACAGAAGTTCCTGAAACTCCTTCCATGGAAGAACCAAAGGAGGTGCAGCCATGAACAATACTGAAGAACAACATCCTGTCTTCATCCCTCGCAATTTTATAGAAAAAGGGACCTTTATGGGCGGAATGTTTAAAATCCGTAATGCCATCGAAGGCGGTGTCCTGGCAATCCTGATCACCATTCCTGTTATCAATCTGCCTCTGACACTCACTGTCAGGATTATTATTCTCTGTATGACTGCTCTGCCTGCAGCTATGATTTCTCTAATTGGAATCGGTGGAGAAAGCATTACTGCGTTTTTAATGAACGCTCTGCGTTTTCTGAAAAACCGCCGGGTTATTTACCGTATGGATGTACATCCGGAGCCGAAAAAAAAGTACCGGATAAAAAAGCCCCGCAACAAAGAACCAAAAACCAAGAAACGCAAACGGCATCCAAAACAACCTGCAGAATCTTCTTCTGAAAAGAACTGCTCACAGATGTCTTCCGAAGAGGAGACAAAAGAATCCTCTGCTATTAAAAAAAAAGAACGCCGGCAGTTTGACACTTCTACAAAACGTGGAATACGCAAACAGGCTCGTGAAGACATCCGGATTCTTAAATATGAGTCCCGACAATTAAAAAAAGAACAAACCGCTGCACGTAAAAGTGCGAAAAGGCAGGCAAAACTTGAAAAACAACAGATAAAGCAGCAACTTTCGGAGGAACGAAAAAAAGAAAGAACTGCGAATAAAGCTTCCAACCAGCCTCCTGCTTCCGGGAAAAGCAAAAAGAAAAAGCGAAAAGAAATCACCTTGGAAGATTATCTTCCTATTGATAAGATTGCCAATGGTGTTATCTACACGACAGACCATCGTTATGTAAAAATCCTGGAGATTGAACCGATCAATTTTCTCTTACGCAGTGCCAGGGAACAACAGGGGATCATTTTCAGCTTCATCTCCTACCTAAAAATCAGTCCTGTGAAACTGCAGATTAAGATGATCTCCAAAAAAGCGGATATCAACAAACATCTGGAACAGTCCCGTTTGGAAATGGAACGGGAATCAGATCCTAACTGCCGGCAGTTACAAAAAGACTATATCCAATTTGTCCGGCAGTTAAGTTCCAGAGAAGCGGTTTCCAGACGTTTTTTCCTAATCTTTGAATACGAACCTTTCAATGTGAATCGGAAGGTGGAGGAAAAGGAAATCCTGGCAGCTTTGGAAACTGCTGCACAGACCGCAAAAACCTTTCTATATCAATGCGGCAACGATGTGCTGGTTCATGACAATGAAGATGAGTTTACAACCGATGTACTCTACACTTTACTGAACCGTACCAAATGTACCGAAACACCTTTGCCAAAACGGATTAACCAGGTACTTACCCGCTATATGGAATCTGGTCGTGAGCAGGAAGTGGATAACATCCATATCAATGAATTCATTGCACCAGAGTCTTTGGACTTTAAACACAGCAACTATGTGCTGGTAAATGGCATCTACCATTCTTACCTGCTGGTGCCGTGCGATGGTTACAAAGCAAAAGTAATGCCAGGTTGGCTGTCCCTGCTTATCAATGCTGGCGAAGGAATTGACATTGACTTTTTTCTGTATAAACAGCCCAAAGATAAGATCCAGCAACGTCTTGGACAGCAAATCAGGATCAACCGTTCAAAGATCAAAGATGCCTCTGATACCAATGCGGATTTTGATGATCTGGATTCTGCCATCCGTTCCGGCTATTTCCTCAAACAGGGACTTGCTAATAATGAAGATTTCTATTACATGAATCTTTTGATTACAATTACGGCAGGTGATCTGGAAGAACTGCAATGGCGGATTCAGGAGATGAAAAAACTTCTCATCTCACAGGATATGGATCTGCGGTCTTGTCACTTCCTGCAAGAACAGGGATTTTTATCTTCCCTTCCTCTTGTAAACCTGGATAAAAAACTCTATGAACTCTCAAAACGAAATGTCTTAACCACCGGAGCTGCCAGTTGCTATCCTTTCGTCAGCTACAGCATTTGCGATGACAACGGCATCCTATTTGGAGTAAATAAGCATAACAACTCTTTAGTGATTGCTGATATTTTTGACTCCAAACAATATAAAAACTCCAATATTGCGATTCTTGGCACTTCTGGATCCGGAAAAACCTTTACCATGCAGACTATGGCACTTCGTATGCGGCGTAAAGGAATCCAGGTATTTATCATCGCACCGTTAAAAGGTCATGAGTTTTATCGGGCTGCCAGAAATGTAGGAGGAACCTTTATCCAGATTTCTCCTGCCAGCCAAAACTGCATCAATGTCATGGAAATCCGAAAAGTAGATAACTCTGTCAATGAGCTGCTGGACGGTCCAACTTTAGACGCATCTGCCTTAGCCAGTAAGATTCAACGTCTGCACGTTTTCTTTTCTCTGCTCATTCCAGATATGAGCCATGAGGAAAAACAGCTTTTGGACGAAGCACTGATTAAAACCTATGCAAGAAAGGGAATCACCCATAAGAATGAATCCCTCATTGATCCCAAACACCCGGATCATTATAAAGCGATGCCAATTCTTGGAGATGTATATGATGTTTTGATGGAAACTGAAGATACCAAACGGCTGGCTCACATCCTGAACCGTCTTGTCCATGGCTCTGCTTCCTCTTTTAACCAGCAGACCAATGTAGATCTGACCAATAAATATACTGTTTTGGACATTTCAGAGCTGACTGGCTCCAGTGATCTCTTAACGGTAGGGATGTTTGTTGCTCTGGACTATGTATGGGATAAAGCCAAAGAAAACCGTACCGAAGAAAAAGCCATTTTCGTAGATGAAGTATGGCAGCTCATCGGTGCCTCCAGTAACCGCCTGGCCGCTGAATTCGTTTTGGAGATTGCCAAGATCATCCGGGCATACTCTGGTGCCGGTATTTTTGCAACCCAAGACCTTAATGACTTTTTTGCTCTGGATGACGGAAAATATGGAAAAGGCATTATCAATAACTGTAAAACCAAAATTATTCTTAACATGGAAGATGAAGAGGCACAACGTGTAAAAACCATTCTTCGTCTTTCCGAAACCGAAGTTATGAATATCACCCATTTCCAACGTGGAAACGGACTGATTTCAACAAACAACAATAATATCACTGTGGAATTTAAAGCTTCCAACCTGGAAAAAGAATTAATTACCACAGACCGACAGGAACTCCTGGAAATCTTGAAACGCCAGGATAAAAAAGTCGGTTAATGTTACCTGCAGCCCGAATATGGCTGCTTTTCTTTTTAACAAAGGAGGAGATTTATGTTAAAACCAGCAAAACAACCTCATATCCGGCTAACCGCCCTTTTTCTTTGTGTCACGATGTTTCTTAGCACACTCTTTTTCAATGCCCATACCGCTTATGCTGCAGATGGAACCATTGATTATACGGCAGGAGCCAAAATTCCATACGGGGACTATTATACTTCCCGCATGAGTTTTGATGGTAATAATACGGCTTATTGCGTTGAACCATTAAAGAAAACACCTGCTTCCGGACAATATCCTTATAATCTTTTAGGAAAGGATTCCCCACTTAGAAAAGCACTCTACTATGTCAATGGTGGATACGGCTACGAAAAGCTCATAAAAGATCAATATTTCCAAGGATGGTCCGATGACAACTCTTATGTCATTGGTCATCTGGTCGTTTCCTATATCCACGCTGGAAATAACGGGGACACCGGTGCCTTCCATGGCGCACCTCAAAATTATATTGACAAAGCATTGGAAGTTGCCAACGCCATTGAAGGGCTTCCTGCCCCACCAGAATCCTTCCGTGCTTTTATCGTTCCTGGCAATGCTTCCCAAACTTTTGCAGGAAGCTGGTATCAGGTTCCAAACGGCTTTATCGAACTGCAGAAATCCTCTGCCAATACCGATATTTCCGATAAAAATGGCAATTACTCTTTAGAAGGAGCCAAATACGGAATCTACAAAGGGGAAGAACTGGTAGAAACTCTTGTTACCGATAAAAAAGGATATGCAAAATCCAAAGAACTGGCAGAAGGAAGTTACACCGTTAAAGAAATCAGTGCCCCAGAAGGATTTGCTATAGATCCTTCCGCCCATAATGTTACGGTAAAAGCAGAAGGAACATCTACCGTAAAAGTAAAGGATATTCCTCAAAATAATCCCGTAAAACTGCTCCTTAAAAAGCTGGATGCTGACACACAGCAAAATTCTGCACAGGGAACCGGCTCTCTCGCCAATGCCGAATTTACAATAAAATTCTATACAGAGCAGTCAGCTACCGATCCCGGAGCAAATGGTAAGAAACCGGTTCGCACCTGGATATTGAAAACAGATGCCTCTGGAGAAATCCATTTTACAAAAGATTATTTGGTATCCGGGGATGAATTTTTCTATGCCAGTGATGGAAAGACCGTCTGCTTCCCACTGGGTACAGTAACCGTACAGGAAACCAAAGCACCTGCCGGCTATCTTCCAAACGAATCTGTTTTCGTGCAGCAAATCACCAGTACCGGTACGGAAGAAACTATCTCTATTTATAACGCTTCTTCTGTCGAAGAACAGGTCTTCCGAGGCGGCGTCAAAATTCAGAAGCGGGATCTGGAAACTCAGGGAACACAAGCACAAGGAACCGCATCGCTTGCAGATGCCGAATTTACCATTACCACTTTGAACAAACAGCCGGTATGGGTAGGTGGAAAGCTCTATGAAAATGGTCAGGCAGTACTTACAATTAAATCGGATGCACATGGTATTGCTGCAAGTGCCGCTGATGCCCTGCCCCTTGGACATTACCGGATTGAAGAAACCAAAGCGCCTTCCGGATACCTAACCGATGGTGCAAAGGCTCTTGAATTTGACATCACCCAAAATGGAGAAATCGTAGATTTAACAACAGAAGAGACTTCTGTTTCTAACCAGATTATCCGTGGCGGTGTCAAAATCCAAAAACGGGATCTGGAAACGGGAGAAGCCAAACCACAGGGAAATGCTTCTTTAAAGGATGCAGAATTTACAATCACCAATCTTGGTCCAAATCCTGTTCTTGTGGATGGAACCCTTTACGAAAAAGATCAAGTAGTTCTCACTTTGAAGACAGATGAAAAAGGGCTTGCTTCCACAAAAAAAGATACTCTCCCTTATGGACATTACCGGGGTGATGAGACAAAAGCACCGGAAGGTTATTTGAACGAGGGAAAACTCTCTCAGGAGTTTCATATCACAGAAAATGGGAAAATTTTGGATTTAACTGCAAAAGAAACAGCGATTTCCAATCAGGTAATCCGTGGCGATTTAGAATTCGTAAAGGTATCTGACGGAGATTTAAACCGGCTGGCAAATGTCCCATTTTCCATTACCTCCAAAACTACAGGAGAAAGTCATACCATTGTAACAGACAAAAATGGCTATGCCAGTACCTCCTCAGAATGGAATAAGCACACTACAAATACCAATCGTGGGGAAACTTCTGAAGACGGAATCTGGTTTGGCTCTTCTAAACCTGATGATACCAAAGGAGCCCTGATTTATGATACCTATATTTTGGAAGAACAACGCTGCGATTCCAATGAAGGTATGAACCTCTTAAAAATTGAGGTCTCTGTATATAAAAATCACGTAGTCGTGGATATGGGAACTTTAACGGATGATCAGATTACCATTGGAACTACTGCCCTTGACAAAGACAGCAACTCCCACTTTGCCAAACCAGAAGAAAAAATCACTCTGGTTGATACCGTAGAATACGAAGGCTTAAAGAAGGGACAGTCTTATAAGCTCATCGGCACACTGATGGATCAGGAATCCGGAAAGCCAATTGAAATAGATGGAAAACCTGTCACAGCAGAAACCACCTTCAAACCAAAAAAATCTTCTGGTTCTGCAAAAGTGACCTTTACGTTCAATGCCTCTTCTCTGAAGGGCAAAACAATCGTAGTATTTGAAGAACTGTACCAGGAGGATTTAAAACTGGCTGTTCATGCGGACATTACAGATCAGGATCAGACTATCTATTTCCCAGAAATCGGGACCACTGCAAAAGATAAGGAAACAGATATGAATCTTTCCCAGGCAGATAAAGAAGTTACCCTTGTAGATACGGTAGCTTACAAAAATCTTCTGCCCGGCGAAGAATATGTTATGACTGGAACCCTTATGGATAAAGAAACCGGAAAACCTGTCGAAATAGATAAGAAAGAGGTTACTGCCGAAACCACATTTACTCCTAAAGAATCCTCTGGAACGGTAGATGTGATTTTTTCTTTTGATGGGACTTCCCTTGCCGGAAAAACCGTAGTTGTTTTTGAATCTGCTACTTATGACGGCAAAGAATTTGCAACACACGCTGATCTTGAAGATAATGGGCAGACCATCTACTTCCCGGAAATTGCTACCACTGCAAAAGACAAAGCAGACGGAGATCATTTTGCCAAAACCGATAAAGAGATTACTATTGTTGATACGGTTAAATATAGTAACCTAATTCCAGGAAAAGAGTATGCACTTACCGGTACCTTGATGGACAAAGAGACAAAAGAACCTCTTCAGGCAGATGGTAAACCGATTACTGCCACTACGACCTTTACTCCTGAAGATGCCTCTGGCAGTATTGAACTTACCTTTACATTTGATGGCAGCATCCTGTCCGGCAAAACAATTGTTGTCTTTGAGTCTTTAACGTATCAGGAAAAAGAGATTGCTGTTCACGCCGATATAGAAGACCATGAACAGTCTATCTACTTCCCGGGAATTGGAACTACTGCGAAGGACAAAGCGGATGGGGATCAGGAAGCCGTTGCTACGAAAGAAGTAACCATCATTGACACCGTATCCTACCAAAATCTGATTCCGGATACTCCATACAAACTGGTCGGCACACTGATGGACAAAACAACCCAAAAGGAAGTTATGATTGATGGAAAACCTGTCACGGCAGAAACAGAATTTACACCAAAGGATTCCAATGGTTCTGTCGAAGTCATCTTCACTTTTGATGGAAGCACATTGGCTGGACATGATGTAGTCGTTTTTGAAAAACTTTTTTCCCTTGAAGGAGAAACAGCACTTGAAATTGCTTCCCATGAGGATCTGGACGATAAAGGACAAACGATAAAACTTACGGAAGCTCCAAAAGACACACCTGAACCTTCCAAACCAGTCAAGACCGGAGATGAAACAACCGTTCTTCCTTATCTTTTACTGGCAGGTGCCGCACTCCTCTTTGCTGCAGGATTTGGTATCTTATATATCCGTAAGCGGAAAAAAGATAAGTAACTATCAATAGATATGCTCACAGGCAGCTTATTACGGCTGCCTGCTATAAAGGTGATGAATATGGAACAATCTCGTTGTAATGCCGATGCCAAACACATCCGGCATTTTTTAGATATTTGTGATGGAAATTGGCATTCCTGTATTTATGTTCGCTGTGTTTCCTGTAAAACCCCAGGTTATTGTAATGGCCCACACTTCTTATATCATCCAGATGAAAACGGCAGTCCATGTGTCCTGCCCATGGCAGATGCCCGTATGCTCTTCTCCCGCATACCGGAACCAACGGAATGTCTATCCGCCATAACACTGGAACAATTTCAGTCTTTATATGGACTCTACTTTGCAAAAGAAGCATTGACCGATAAGCCATGTCCTTGTTTTGCTTTACTGCGGCACCAGGAAGCATCTCATTATCACTGGTAAAAGGTTGCACTTTTGGCACTTTCTGCGTACAGGATAAGAAAGGAGGCGATTTTATGTTGAATTTCACTGCTATGATTCAAGGAATCGATACAATATTTACGAACTTTATTTTTATTCCTGCACTTTTAATCCTGTACCTGAAGTTTCGTCCGAGAAAGCCCTGGAACAAACGCACCAGAAATCTGTATCGGCTATGTATAGCTCTGATTTCTGTTTATGTCATCCGGATTTTCTGTGCAGGGTTCATCTTTACACCAGTAAATTACTCACGTTTTGCAGACAGCGGTTTCTTTCCGCTTATCAAGGCACTGTTCTATTCTTAGATTTTCTGCCATTTTGTGCCATTTAGTCCGAATCTGGGAGTAGTTTCTATGCCCATCCTATGGGAATTCATCACCTGCTTTCTTACAATATACGTATAAAACACGTAAGCGAGGTGAATCTTTATGAAACAGAAACAAATCCGCTGCCCATACTGCGGCAGCATCGCAATTTTAAGGGATGCGTCCTATGTATATGGAAATAAAGCGAAAGATGGAAAACTCTATGTGTGCAGTCACTTCCCACAGTGTAATTCTTATGTAGGAGTTCATCCTGGCACTACCAATGCCAAAGGAAAACTGGCAAACAAAGAGCTTCGGCAAAAAAGGATCCAAGCACACCGGGTATTTGACCAGATATGGCTAAACCACATCTTTACGAAATCGGAGGCTTACCGCTGGATTGCTGATAAATTCTGTCTGACTGCCAAGGAAGCACACATCGGAGAATTTAGCACTTATATGTGTGATCAACTAATTCTGGAATCCATGAAGATTCTGGAGAATAACCATATCCCTCTCAGGGCCATTGGTTGAAAGGGGGGATATGTATGATCATCCCGATGACAGATGATGAACGCCGATTGACAGAGGAGTACTTATATTTGGTACCTGAAATGGTAAAAAAATTGACTTCCCGTTGTGCTTATGTCTCATACGATGAGCAGCAAGACCTTCTGCAAGCCGGAAACTTAGCTTTATGCAAAGCCGCCATGAACTATGACAACACCCGTCCCTTTGCAGTTTACGCCAAAGTTGCCATACGAAATGCCATTTACAGTTATTGGAGAAAACTGCAAAAAGAACGAAAATACACCTGTTCCATGTATGCATCTTCCGAATTTGACATGGAACCCCTGCTTGTAGACCAAAAAACCGAACTATGGCAGGAACAATGTATGAACCAGGAACCCATTTATAAGCACCTGCAGTCCTTAGAAGCGAGAAGCTGCAATACACTAAGAAAAGGAATACATGCCCTGCTCCTGCAGCAAAAAGGATATACCAACCAAGAAATTTCCAAACATTATGGTGTCCCAATGAATCATGTCCGGGCATGGCAAAGCAAAGCCCGGAAATACTTACAGCAGGATACCAAATTATATACTCTTTTATCTTGAAGGGAGAACGATTATGCTGACACTTTATACTGCAGTCGGAATCCTACGATTCCAGGATTCCATAAAGGAACATAAAACACCGACTGTTATCAATAACCGGCAGGAATACGGACTGACAGAAGAAGAATTCTTTCTGTGGAGCAGCCTCGCATTTCAAATCCGACAGATCCATGAATTGCAGTCTGCTTTTTCCGAACGCTTGAAAAAACATCACCGTTCGGAAAATATCCCCATTGAACCTTACCTGAATCGGCTGCTGCTTCGAGGACTGGTTGTAAAAGGGGATGGTTTAACTGGTGTGGATGCCCTGTACCGCCTCTTAGGAGAACTTTATATCAGCCCATTGCAGGACAGTTTTTCAGTACGGCTTTTTACCTGCATCTATCTCTGCATGAAGAAAAAACTGCACACAAAGGAACTGATCCATTATCTAAAAAAGCCGGCACGGACTGCTATAGAGGACACGGTACTCCAAATAGCAAAAAAAGTACAGATTTCTACGGCAGAGCTTGTAACCTGTGTAGAACAGGGCATCCATCCACAAAATACAGAGCAACTTTTGACGCAGCTCTATGAAACCTCGGATGCAACATTCCGTACCCTGGCACAGGATATCCAATTCACCCATGCCGGTTATCCTGTACTGGAAGCCATCAGTAATTTGTACCTCAATAAACAGATTGCATTTGAAAAATTATAGGAAGGAGCAAATTATGCCAAAACCATTTCTTAATAAGCTGATTGTCCATGGGGCAATCGGCTTTTTCTGTGTCCTATTTGGATGTATTTACGGATTTATAACAGACGACCAGATATTTCTCCTTATGAGTCTTTGCATCGGTGTTGGAACTGCCATACGAATTGTGAGTCTGCTACATACCATCAAGATGCATGACTATACCGAATTAACTGGAACCTGTACAAAACGTGAAGTCAGCCCACTTACCAAGAAACAGAAAATTATTTTCCGTTCCACTGACCAGAAAGAATATCACTTTACATTCGATAAAAATATCCGCCTTTTATCTGGACATTATTATCGCCTATATTTCCGGAATGTAGCAAACCTTTCGGGTGAAGAAAAGGTTACTCCGGATTTACTTGCGTATGAGGAATTATCCCTAAATGAAGATGTTTCCCCGAAGAACTCTTAGATTTCTTCTCTAAATACAATAGAAGTGGATATGCCACTTTCACATACCCACTTCTATTATGCTTTATAAGTTTTCCTTCTGCCGTCCCAGTGAAATGACAAAAACCACTCCGAACTACCACGTATTCTGTCTCAAGGATGACAGCATAACAGCAATCGCAGGGAATAATAATCTATTGTATTCCAGAAGACTCTTCAAAAAATGGACAGTGCTTTCACTTTCAGGGTTTCAAAATGCAGTAACAATATCTTTTATTTTTCTACTGTGACCAATTTTTTCATATTAAGGGCAACTTTATACTGACAGTGAAAATTCCCGCTTCATAATTCACTTGAATATCACCACTTATTTGTATTACTAGCTTTCTAGTAGCATACAATCCGATACCACTGCTTTTTATCCTTGCTTCATCTTTTGTGTAAAACAAATCAAATATAGATTTTAATTCTTCATCACTAATATAATCAGAAGGATTGCTTATTTGTATATGACAATACTCGGATTCTCCCCACATGTAAAACATTATATCACCAGTACTATACTTTAAAGCATTATCTATTAAATTACATAAAATTCTAATTAATATTTTCTCTTGAGCAAGTATCCAAATGTTTCCATGTGGCAGTCTAATATCTAATTGTTCTGAGGCACGTTTTGAATTTTGAATATATTCCTTTAACAAAGAAGTGACTACCTCTGTAATATTGACTGATTTCATATCAACTTCGCTCTCTATTGCTTCACTCCAAAACAATAAATATAAATCGTCTACTAATTTTTTTAAATAATCCGCCTTTTTTTCAATATGTTCTATATAGCTATTAACAGGTTCATTCACATTTTTTTCTAATCTAATTAACTGCAAGTAACCAATAATAACAGTTAATGGAGTACGTAAATCGTGTGATAAATTTGCTACCATCTTTTTAAAATTTTTATCCTGTTTTTTTAGCTGATGTTCTTTTCGTTCATCTTCTTTAATTCGCTTGTTGATACTAAGTGCAAGGTTCTCAATATCTTTATCCAATACATTGACCGAGTAGATATGCTCATTATGTTCTATCCATTCTATAATTCTTCTAATTTCCCTCTTCAGATGAAAAATGTATAATATGCCTAATAATATAAACACTCCTGTTATTAAAAAGACAACTAGCAAACTTCATATCTCCTTATAATATTAGAATCTCATCACATGTATTCAAGATTGCATTATCATGTGAAACAATAATAATTATTTTATGATTTTTAATTTGATCGATCAACTGTAAAAATTGTTTTTTTCCACTCTCATCCATAGCTGAGGTAGGCTCATCAAAAATCATTACCTGACCGTCTTGCACTACTTGGCGAATAATTGCAATTTTTTGCTTTTCTCCACCGGAAATATTACTTGACTTTTCATTAATTTGCAAATCCCAATTATCTCTTTTCAAAATACTATCACCAAAGCAATCAACGGCTCTCTGTATACATTTTACATCAAGCTTTCGATATAAAGCAATATTATTATATATTGTATCTGCTATTAAAGTCGGCTCCTGTTCTGTTACACTGATTACATGTTCTCTTATATAATCCATATCTAAATTTCTCATTTCTGTATCGTTCCATATTATATTCCCTTGATATTCATCTACATACATACCCATTAAAATTTTAATAAGTGTACTTTTCCCACATCCGTTTTCTCCTTTCAATCCATAAACTTTCCCCTTTTTTAAGTTTGTAGAAAAACTTTTTATGGTTTCTTTCTGGTCATATGCAAAATTCAAATCCTGAATTCTAATTTGTTTGATTTCATTAAGTCTTATACACCCCTTAGACTGCTCCTTAATTTCTAAAATAGATTTTATACGTTCAAAGGATACATAAGCCTCTTGGTATTCTTGACCGTATGCCACTATTTCTTTTCCATATTCCAAAATCATATTAAAATATACTGAAATCATATAGAAATATCCTATTTGCATATCTCCAGTAAGTATCTTTTTTCCTCCAATCCAAAGTAAAATGCATACAGATATTGCCCCTACAATCCCTTCAAGATTTGCAAATGCCTGGATAGTCGCTTGTTGTTTAAATATAGATCGATATAATTTTTGATATGATGCTACTAACCTATTTAAAAAAAATGAATCCATACTATGTATTTTTATAAACTCTATTTTTTCTAATTGTTCCTGCAGTCTGGAGAAGAAATTGGATTTCTCCTCTTTCATTCCATAACTGCAATTATAAATACGCTTTTTGAAGCCAATATATATAAAAAAATAAAGTGCTAATAAAAACATTGTAACTATAAAAGCAATCGAATCCATTTTCCAAATCATAAATAAGATTATACCCGCTGAAAAAACTGAAAATATCAATTCAGTCAAGGAGCTGATGAAAAAAATAAGTACATCATTCGCATCATTGTTTATCCTTTGAGATAAGTACGATAAATCAGTTCTGCCAATTACGAGTGGCGAAACTTTTTTTAAATGATTTACAATTTCGAAATTTAATGAAAATGCTGCATTAGTCTGTATCCTTATATAAAGTATTTTATTGACATAGCAGACAATTTCCTTACCAACATACAATAACAGTAATAAAAATATGAATTTTAACATTGCTGAATATGTTGTTTCCACATTAAACATATTAATAAATTGTCCCATAGCAGCCGGTATAAATGTATTTAACCCGCACAGTATAATACCCAACAAAAAATATATCCCATATTCTATTTTATATTGAAAAACATATTTACTGCAAAATTTTATCATTCCAATTCTCCCTGCTATTTCATTGAGCCATTTCTTTCATCAGCTCCAACATCTCTTCTGCATTCCATTTTACTGAAGAACAAATCTTATTTTTATAAGCAGCACACCCACCATAACATACTGGAAAAAATGAACAATCTTTACATTCTTGATCCTTTACGACATCATAGGAAAGCCATTCTACAAATTTATTTGTAAGTTTGATTCCTTTTTCCAAATTACCGATACTTCGTTCACTATATCCAATATCATTCCAACATTTATACAACGCTCCATCTGGACCTATCACAAATGAATTTAAGCTAATTGCTCCACATACACCATAATTGCTCGGCTTAACACCTTGGTACATAAAGCCTCTCTTAATCCCTTCTTTATAAAACGCAATCTCTTCTTTTGCGTACTGTGGTCGTTCCATACATATATGATTATTACATACTCCATTAATATCATCTACTGGTGCTAAATAATAACCAACTCTACCTTTTAAACCATATCTTTCTAGCCAATCAAATATTTCTGTTGCTTCGTTTATATTTGTCTTGTCAACATTAATTCTTATCGAAATATTCAAAATATCCGCACATTCTCTTATATTGTCCAATATATGTTCGAAGGTAGGCTGATGATTATGGAGAATCCTTCTACTATCATGGGCTTGTTTTGAACCATCTAAAGTAACTTGAATATAGTGGATGTCCATGTCTTTTAATTTTTCAGCTACTCTTCTAGTCAATTTATAACCATTTGTGACCATATCCGCATTATATTTGCAACCAAGTGGCAAAACAGACTTTATCTTTTTGGTTAATTTTTCAATAGTTTCAATTGCCAATAATGGCTCCCCTCCATACCAAGATACCGTTAATTCATGTATATGCTAATATTTTTCTTTGAGCTGCGATGTTAATTGATCCTGAACAGTCTCAGACATAGTAATATATTCTCTCCCTTTTTCATAGCAATAGGGACAACAAAAATTACATGCCATAGTTGGGGCAATAGTTAATGTAAGATTTGAATCCGCAAACCTTTCTATTTTATTTCTTATAAGCAATTCTGCAAATTCATCTTTATCATCTTCAACTAGCATACCACCCTCTAATAATGCTGACTCTAAATCAGGCTTTGAACATTTTTTCCCTTCTTTCATTTCATAATATGATTTTTCATAATCAGTATCTAATTCCAGTATTGCAGATGTGACCGTATTGTAAATCAAACAACTTTTATCTTCTTTTTTCTCTATATTGTATCTTGATAATTTCATTATTATATCCTCTTTTCTTAATCTCTTGTTTTCACAGTGTTCTTTGCAATAATGAAAATGTGCCCAGCATATTGCTGAGCACATTTTCCTTTACTGACTACAAATATCTTTAGTAACGAATTACACATGTAGCCTTTTTAGATCCACAACCTTTATCATTGTAAACCCAGCAGATTCTTGTACTTTTGTCCTCTGATGCTTTGTTAATCCACTTCATTGCAATATCCTCCTGTAAAATATTTATTTATTTCAAAGTAGTAAGAGCTACTTGAAACACAAATTAAAGTTCTTGACGTTTCAATGCAAAATGCATTAAAACTATCCCCACCAGGCACGCACCCATACCATACATAATAGTTCCAACAACAATCCCATTTGTCATCCGATATCCACAAATATTATACATATAAGTGGTCGGGTTCATAACACAAAATGCTTTAAGAAGCACTGATTGATTTTGAAAATCCTCATATACCATAGGATAAGTAATCGCACCTGCAAAGAAATATACACATGATAAAGCTGCCACAATTCCTGTATTCTTTACTAAAACCGTAATCAAAACCGCCACAGCTTCCATTCCAATCATAGCTATCATATTTAAGGTAACCATTCCGATAAAAATCAAAAATTCCTCACCTTTATAATGAAAACCATACTTCCATGCTAATCCTAAGCCTAATGCAGTTTCCACAATATAATAGAGAATAAAAAAGTGAACATTTATCACCAGTAATTTACTTAAAAATAATTTGGTTCGATTTATCCCATATACGACAGAAGCTCTTATTGTTCCTTGATGAAATTCTGCAGATACCATTGTCGTAATATAGACAATTAATCCAATCCAAGAAAAAAAATTAATTGATAATGCAAATCTTGCGATTTCTGCAGCTTTTACATTATTCATGTCGTCTATGTAGCAAATCCAACCAATGCTATCTATATTTCTATAATCACCAAAAGTCATAAACAATGTATCATTTCCCACAACGAACGGTATAAAAAAAATAAATGCCATAAATACTAAAACCCACTTCGAGGCTCGCGAATATTTCATTTTATAGTACTCTGCTTTAAGCTGTCTCATTCGATTTCACCTCCGATAATAGATTTGTGTAATACTCTTCTAAGTCTTCTCCTTCATATCCTATTTTTTCTACACCAACTCCTCCATATACTAATTCTTTTGTTATATCAGAAATATTTTTATTATAACCAAATACCTTAATCACATTTCTTAAATAAACTTTTATTTGACTTTCTGGATACCTCTCATCTAAAATACAACTAGCCTTTTCCACATTGTCTACTTCGATATGAACATGACGACGACATTTCTCATCTAATTCTTTATCTGTAATCTGTTGTAACATTTTTCCATGATGTATAAATCCATATACAGTTGCAAGTTGATGTAACTCTGGCAAAATATGACTGGATATAAGTATCGTTGTACCATCTTCTTCATTCATATTCTTTAAGACTTCTCGCACATATTTAATTTTGGTTGGATCTAAGCCATTTATTGGTTCATCTAAAATTAGCAACTGTGGGCGACCAAGCAATGCAATTGCAATTCCTAATCGCTGTTTCATCCCTAAAGAAAAAGCCTTCACTCTTTTATTTCCAGCGTCCTTTAAATCCATTATTTCCAGAACTTCATCAATACTACTTTTTCCTGGAATTCCTCGTTGAGTACGCTGGATTTCCAAATTTTGGCGTGCTGTCATGTCCATATACAAAGCTGGATTTTCAATTAAACATCCTATCTTATTTCTTTCATCTTCAAGATTTTTTTTACCAAATAAACTTATCTCACCTGAAGTCGGCTTTGTTAGTCCTGTAATAACTTTCATCAGGCTACTTTTTCCTGCACCATTTTCTCCAACCAGTCCATATATCTCGCCCGCTTTTATCGTAAGATTTACCTGATTAAGTACCATATTTTTTCCGTATGCTTTACAAATATCTTTTGCTTCCAATATTTTTTCGGGTTCTTTCATTCTAATCACTTCCCTCGTTTCTTAAATCCTATAATGATAATGATAATGTCTAATTCTAACATTTCTCTTAAATCAGTTCTTAAATTTCCATAAAATTATAAATTTATCTTTATATTTTCCCACTCGCCTATGAAACCTTCAAATTATTTAAAACAGTAACTTGTATGAAATTACAAATCATGTTAGTATTTTTACCATACCTATTACCAAAGGAGTTTATTATGATTGATATATTATTAGTAGAAGATGATAAAGAAATTTGCTTTATTTTTACAGAATTATTAAAAAGAAACCATTACAATGTTTCAGCATATCACAATGGGATAGAAGCAATTGAAGCTCTTTCCTCTAAAAAATATGATTTAATGTTATTAGATTTGATGCTTCCCGATTTGCCTGGTGAAAAAATACTATTTCACCTAAAAAAACACAACAATTCTATTCCAGTTATTGTTATATCTGCCAAAAATCAGCCTGAGATTCGTATAAACCTTCTCCGATCCGGTGCAGATGATTATATAACTAAACCTTTTTATCATGAAGAAGTTCTCGCACGAATAGAAAGTGTTTTGCGCCGTTGCAGCGAAAGTCCCCAAACGGAATATTCCTTTAAAGATATTCGCATAAATGTGGATGATCACAAAGTACTTGTAAATAACACAGAGCTTACTCTGACTACTACCGAATATAACCTCTTACAGCTACTAATCAAACATCCAAAACAGACTTTTACAAAGGAATCTTTATATCAACTTATTTGGGGAAAAGATTATATTTCAGATGATAATACTCTCAATGTCCATATAAGCAAACTAAGAAAAAAACTAGAGCATATAGGAAACCAAGCCCCTTATATCGATACTGTATGGGGAATAGGTTATAAATTACACCGTTAGAATAAATTCACGCAAAAAATACCATTACAAAGATTAATCTGTAACGGTATTTTTTACCCTATTCACTTTTTTCATACTTTCAAACAACTAGGTATACCCTCAACAATTTTTTCAGGCACAAACACTTCATTAACTATCACATACGTCCAAGCACCATCTGAGTTATCCGTAGTTTTAGACACTACAATGGCTTAACTTCCACGCAGTATATATTAAATCTACGAATTACAAATGCAAAGACACAACTTCGAACCACTACATATTCCTTTCCAAGGTAACGGTGATTGTGGTCTATGAAAATCATTTGTATTTCAGCTGACCATAAAAAACACCGTTGCAGATTCACTCCCCCACAACGGCATCTTTCATTTTTTTTATTCGATTTTATCTTCTCCTGTTGCCTTTATAAATCTCATAACCTCATCAATGGTTTTCCCAGATGCTACCAAAGCCTTAAACAGCTCATCTTTCTGCTTCTCTTCTATCTCTTTTTGAATCTCTTTTGCTTTATGACGCAGTTCCTTTAAATCGGACTCTTTTGTACGAATCTCCTGTTCCACATACTCCAGTTGCTCTTCCAAAGATGTGTTTTCCAGTTTTTTTCGTCTTGCCATAATGCATCCTCCTAATAATTTTTCCTCATTCTACCACATTTTATCTACTCTGAAAAGGTAGTAGTGTTTTATGAAAATTTTATATCTATTTGGGATTATCCTCATAAAATACTACACTTCCAAGCATTTTGACACAAAAATTATTATTTCGAATCGCAAAATACTATATATGGCATTTTATCATTGACCTTCGCTATATCTTGTGTTACTATGATATTGTATTTAAGTTTTGTGTTATCCCTTTATAGGGTGTCTGGATACTATCTCCAGTACACATGCAGTTTAAGTTGGAAAATCGTGTCATTATAATGCCGTTTTATACGGTGCTATAATGGCACTTTTTTTATTTATCACTATTTTATCGCCCAAAGGGCAGAAAGGAGAATTTTTATGTCATCTATTATCATTGTAACAGGAAGGGTAACTGCCGATCCGGTTATGCAACAAGCAAAGAATTCCGGAACTGAATACATCAGTCTGGGGCTTGCTACCAACCAGAGAGGTCAAAGCGGAAAGGAAGAACCCATCTTCTATCAGTGTTACTGCAACAAGTTTCTTGCAGATCGACTGATAAAAGCCGGTGTCAAAAAATCAACGTGTCTCATGGTCTACGGAGATTTAGAACTCCATCCGTATATTCACCAGAAAGGCAATAATGCAGGTCAAGCAGCTATCACGCCGCAAATTATGGTAAAGGACTGGCAGTTCTTACCTGCGAATCGTAATGATACCAATGCAGCAACACCTGTACCGGGGAATCCAATGGTCGGAAATCCAAATGTTCCACCAGTACCAGCAAACGGTGCTACTTATAATGGAAACCCGGGAATGAATCCTTCCGGTACCGTGCCTACTGGCGCAATGCCAGTCAATAACAATATGATGCCACAGGCCGCACAACAGATGTCTTATGCTCCGGCAGGGGGATCGGCTTATGCACCACAGGGATTTACGGCTGGCAATGTATCTGGTGATGGATTTACCAATATTCCGGAAAATACACCACCACAGCAGCTTCCATTCCCGTAAATTATCAAAGATCCCTAAAATGAAGGAATTGCGACTTTCCAGTATCTACTGGTCTGCTGCAATTCCTTTTTCTATTGAAACAAACATGGAGGAAATGAAGTGAATACACAAAAGAAATTTCTTAAAGTTCTAAGTATGCTCACAATAATTTTGTTAATTGCAACTATATTCATACCAGGAAATGGAAATCGTAATGCAGTCGCAAGTATCGGAATCCTTGGCATCCTGCTGCTATTTCTTTCCACACTTCTTCCCAAAATCCATAAACTGACTCTAAACCTACTCAAGAACCAGGGCAAAACAAGCCCTTGGTCTTCTTTGAAATCATCTGAGCCAGTTTCCGAAACAGAAGAATTGCTTTGGAGACAAATCAGCTATCAGATTACCGACAAACTACAGGCTGCATTTCCAAATGCAACATGGGAATTCCAGAAGCCGCCATCCATGAAGCAGCTCCTTTGCGGAAATCCCATACGTCTGAGAACCTTTCATACGGAGGACTACAACTTTGCGGAAGCACGTATGAACCAATACGGATATCTGGAACTTCAAATGCTGACCATTGCCAGCCTCAAAAAGACTGTCACAGTTACCGATGAGGACGATGTTCCTTTTGCTGATCCGGAATCCTGGTATTCCTTAATTGGCAAGAAAAAACTGGAGAACCTTATCGGACAGCTCCATGCGAAAGGACACCATAAACTCTATATTAATGAAAACGGGCAAATTTACATCCAAAATGGTGATACAGCGGAAATCAAGGATTGTTTTGATTATTTCCCGCCACGAAACTATTGGGATATTCTCATTTCCATCTTCCAAAAAGATGAATTGACCGCAAAAGAAAAGGACCAGGCACTAGAATTATCCTGGATAAAAGAATAAAGGAGGAAATACTATGCCAAATACAAACTTTGTCCCTAACTGGACTTTTGAAAGAACGCTACCATCTCCATTTGACAGCTATTCCGGGAAAAGTGCAGTGATGAAAGACATCGCTTCCAAATACTGTAATCAGCCTAAAAAACGGGCTACTCTCCATTCTGCTACTTTGCAGGCAGTTTTTTCTTATATGGATTTGGAAAATCCACCTGCTGGAAAAGCAGAGGAAGAACTCGGAGCCATTGGAAGCCAAGCAAACAATTTTACAATCGCAGAATATCCAAGCCGTACCGGGTTGCTGCATGTAGTGGTCTACAACCGTATGACTGGGAAATTTATAGCCGGAAAGTATGAAAAACCTTTGGATCTGGCCAGTAAACCAGAGCCATATCAGTTTAAAAAAGATGAAGATTCCGGAAGTGCTCTTTATTTTGCTTTAATGCCTACGTTTCTTTCTGATGACGAATTCAATGAAAAATATCAGGAATTAAAGCAACACCGTGATGACGGTTTCCCTGACCTGCCCAAAGCTGCAGAAACGGCTGCGGTTCTTTGTGATAACGTGTACCGCAGGATCCGTTATGGTGATTCCCTTCCTATCGGGAACATCAAAGTTGACACTCCTGCAAATGGCGTGCTCCAAAGACTTACACCACTGAATATCCAAAAAGGTGTTTATGCACCAACGGAAATTATCCAGGGTACCTTTCAGGTATTAAAAGGTGGACATCACTATACTGCTTCCGCCGTTTCAATTCCCAAAGAAGATTTTGTCGATAAATACATCCTGTCCAATTCTCGGACATTAACTTCCCAAGAAGAATCAACCGTTCCTATTCTCGAAGATTGGTATGTAATCCCAAAAGAAATCCAAAGAATATGCGAACATGCCAAATTAACAACTGACAGCAAGCAGCCTATGCGGAATTTTATGCTCCGTGGGCCTGCTGGAACGGGAAAGACCGAAGGTGCCAAAGCCATTGCTGCAGGACTTCACCTGCCTTACCGATGCATCACCTGCTCGGCAAATACAGAAATTTTTGACCTTCTTGGACAGATTTTACCTGATGTAGATGAAAAACAGCTTTCTTTGGTAGGGGAACTGCCCTCTTTTCAAGACATTACCCTAGATCCGGCTACTGCCTATGAAAAATTAACGGGTACTTATGATGAAAAAGTATCAGAAAATACAGTTTATGAAGAATTGATCCATCATATATCTGAGGAAATGAAACAGAAACAAGCTGCTACCTCCAACAGCCAACAGTTCCGCTATGTGGATACACCACTGGTTGAAGCCATCCGAAACGGCTATCTGGTAGAAATACAGGAGCCTACGGTGATTGCCAATCCTGGTGTACTGGTAGGGCTTAATTCCCTGTTGGACCGTTGTAACAGTGTATTTCTGCCAAACGGGGAAGTCATCCATCGGCATCCGGATACTACCATTGTAGTCACAACTAATCATGACTATGCCGGCTGTCGTCCCATGAACCAGTCTGTCATTTCAAGGATGAATATGGTCATAGATATGGATGAACCGGATGAAGAGACCATGGTAGAGCGTGTTCTTGCTATTACCGGATGTTCCGATAAAAAATCAGTACGTACCATGACACAGATTGTACGTTCCATCGCACAGTATTGTCAGGATAACCTGATAACAGATGGCTGCTGTGGAGTCCGGGAATTAATTGCCTGGGTTCAGTCTTTTATGGTATGTGGCGATATACAGGAAGCTGCTCATTATACCATTTTATCTTCCGTCACTGCCGATTCTGAAAGCCGTATCGAAATTGAAGGTTCTTGCTTGGATACAGTTCTTGCATCATAACACACTATTGAAGAACACCTTTTATACCGAAGCCGAACTACGCAAAACTCTGGCAGAAAATCTCGTTTATTTAAGAAAATCCAAGCAGACGAAACTCTCTCAGAAAGCCGTAGCAAGACTTCTGCATCTACCGGAAAAAACAATTATGAACTATGAAAATGGGCATACGCTTCCATCTGCTTACGCCGTCTTTCGGTTAGCCCAGTATTACGGCTGTACAATGGAAGATCTCCTAACCCAAAATATGAAAAAGAAAGAAAGGTGAAAAAATTGAATAACACTCAAAAAGCTTTAAAAAGAATGATTCGGGATACGGAGTCAAAAATCACTGATGAAGAACTCTTTCTTTCATCGGCTTTCCAAAAATACCAAACATCTCTGGCGAAAACGGCTACTGGCCGTTCTCGCTATGGACTTCAGGTGCTTATGGAATGGGACAGTTCTGAAAATGCAGACATCGCTTATACAGATAATTATAGAATTCACTGTAACGCCGCAAACTCGATAACCCAAAGCTTTCCTTCCCGATTTCTGCGGTCACAAAGCCTGACTGGTCTAACTGGACATGAAATCGGACATCTGCGTTACTCTGATTTTGCATCACTACAGCTTTATCTGACCAATATGGAAAATGGTTCCTTCTATCCAGAAGCACCAGACAATCTGCCTTCTGGATACAAGGCAAATCTGCAGGACATCTTAGATGCCATGGAAGAAAAAGATAACGCAACGTGTCTGACGCTATCCCGCTGTGCTGCACAGTTTAATAATATACTGGAGGACATCTACATTGAAGCCCGGATGTGTGAAGAATATCCCGGAACTTTTAAGCAGGGAATACAGATCAATAATCTGCGGATGTCTGAATTGATTCCTTCTATACAGGAACAAATTGACTGTGGCTATCAGCCGTTTTCCATTATGAGCAATTTAATTTTGTCTTATTGCCGGACTGGTAATATAAATAACCGCACGAATTATTCTGGAGAATACACAGACACCCTTTCAGACTGCATGGATTATATTGACGATGCTTTAATTGCCACACAGGGGAAAGAACGCTTACGTGCTTCCAACTATCTTTTAGTACTTTGCTGGAACTATATTCAGCCTATGGTAGAGTTAACCAGAGAGTCTTTAAAAAAGCAGGATAGTACCCAAGTTGGCGATGCTCTGGAGGATCTGCTGCGGAAAGAATCAGGTAGCGGATCTCCTCTTCCAACTGGTAAAAACGGAGGAATCCCTAAAAACATTCCAGGTCCTACAGTAAAATCAAAAACTCCTATAACCTGTGACTTATCTGGTCTTGATCCAAATTACAGACAAGATGCAATCAACCAGGCAGAAAAAGTACTGCAGGAAGAAGGAGGAAGAATTGAACTTGCTAAAACTACAGCAGTATTAGATGGAAATAATCCAGGAATCACATACGCATCACAGTATGCCGGTTCCGGTTATGAAAATGCAGCGAATGATCTTGCACGCATCCTAAATGATGTTGCTACGGAAAAAGCCCAAAATGATTATGAACAGGAATTAACAGAAGACTTGCAAAAATCGGCGGATGAAATACATTACGGAAATGCCCATGCAGGCATCCATGTAACAATCCACCGCATCAATCCCGTTTCCGACTTTTTTATCAAATCTTATCAAACAGTTGCTTCCCCTCTTTTGCGGACCTCCAAAAGGCTGCAAAGTTCCATTCTTCCTTTATTAAAAGAAGAGGCAGAAGGCGGGAAACAAAAAAACCTGTTATTTGGTAAAAGGCTGGATATGCGGGCTTTACACCGAAAGGACGGCGGTATCTTTACCAGAACCAGGCTTCCGGATGAAGAACAAAAACTTTCCGTGGGACTTTTGGTTGATGAAAGTGGTTCTATGGGCTGGGGAGATCGTATTACCCATGCCCGGAAAACTGCAATCGTGCTGTATGATTTCTGTATGAGCCTGGGAATTCCTATTACCATTTATGGGCATTCTACAGATTCTAAGGGTGTTGCTTTGTATTCCTATGCTGAATTTGATTCTCTGGATGCCTCTGACCGTTACCGGCTGATAGATATGTCTGCCCGTAATGGCAACCGGGATGGAGCTGCACTTCGTTATGTTGCGGAACACCTGGCAAAGCGTCCGGAATCACAAAAACTCCTCATCATAATCTCTGACGGACAGCCCGCAGATTGTGGGTACAGTGGTACGGAAGCAGAAGCAGATCTTCGTGGTATCAAGAATGAATATCGTAAACGTGGCATTGTGATCTTTGCTGCAGCAATTGGTGATGACAAAGAAAACATCCGCAGAATCTATCAGGATGGTTTTTTAGATATTACCAAATTAGAAGATTTGCCCAAAAATATGACACAGCTTGTAAAACAATATTTGAAATAGAAAGAAGGAAAACATACATGAGTGAAAATTATCAAAACTCAATTACAGATCAGATATGCAAAGTACAGACCAGTAAAAAATTAATTGCACTGTATGACCGCCTCCGCTACACAAGTTATAACAGCTATGCACAGCTTCATGCAAAAGGAGAATTTGAAGAAAATGGTCATAAAGTTCACTCCCTTATTGGAATCTCCATACAGGATTACTCTAGTGGTACCGGTGATAAAAATATTATCACCCGTTTTCATCTGGCACCCGAACAAATTCAATTTCTGCTGTCCAGAGTTGCCGCTGGCTTTCCTGAATTTGAATGGTCACAAAGTAAAATATTTGGTGTGCCGGATGGCAATGGCTATTCTACTGCACAACAGTTTTTTATTTCCCGCCACGTATATAACAACCAGCAGGAAATACTGACCAGCCCGTGGAGAATTCAAATTAATAACGGAAAAGGTATCAAGAAAAAGAATCATAACGGCGGCACTTATATGCAGGCTCAAAGTTTTATCTCTGAAAAAAGTGCTTTTATCCAATTGACAGATATGGATTTTTATATGCTGTTAAAACGTGCTGATTCTTATATCGTAAATTGGGAAAACTACGTTGCATCCTTCCTGATTCAAAACGGCAAACAACAATTTAAAAAGCAACAGGAAGCACGAATGGCACAAAACATACAGCCACATGAAATGTCTTCCTATATGCAGGAACAACCACAAGAGCAATATCTGAATGGTATGTATGTCGCTTAAAGAATTTCAACAAAGAAGCAGCCGAAAAGACTGCTTCTTTTTATAAAGGAAAGGAGATTTCTATGGATTATGCCACAACACTAAATATTGACCAACAAGGGCGGATCATTATTCCTGCCAAAGTAAGAAAAGCCCTACAACTTCATACAGGCGATGTATTGATGCTGGAAGCTGACACACGCAACATCTGTCTTCGTAAATGCGACTCCCATATCCCTATGGATATCCGGTTAGACAGTTTTCTGGATATTTTACATAGTAATGTCCCTTGCCGGATCCTGTTATGTAATCATTCCAAAATCATTGCTTCCAAGAATTATCATACAGCACTTAATATGCCTGTAACAGAAAGTATTCAAAGGCTTCTGCAACAGGGAAAGATGAAATTATTCTCTGAAAAGGAACGCATATACCCTACTATGACAGGAAAATATCCCATATCAGCCTTTTTCCCTATTTCTAAAAAAAACGAATTGGGTGAAACGTTGGGACTTTTACTGTGTACAAAAAATCAACAGCCTTTCAGCGAAATGGATTTAGGCTGTGCCAAAATGACTGCGGCGGCGATTTCCCGCTACATTCAACAAAATTATGAAAGGACGGTGATATAAAATGAATGACTTAATGCTGCATCGGGCAGCACAATTATTAGAAGCTGAATTTGGTCCCCAATGGCGTACTGTCGCTGACATGCTTGGAACGGAAGAATTGCGAAAACGTGTGGGAAAGGAACTGACTTCTTTCATGGCATACCCAGAACGGGGCGAAGGCGGTAACAGCCAGTGGCGTGGTAACTGCTCTCCCGAAGTGATTGCAGCACTTCTACGCTATTGCCTGGACGATAAGCGATATTACGGAAAAGATACCAGCACCTTTACCCTCTTAGATCCTATGAGTGGCTCTGGGACTTCAAAGGCGGCGGCTGACCGTTATCAGGTACGTTCCCTGCTCTATGATCTAAATCCGGCACCTGCTTATGGAAAAGGTAACTGGAATGCCCTAAAAGATGAAGTGGAGGATTCCGCTGATCTCATCTTTTTCCATCCACCTTACCATAATATGATCCAGTATTCCGGAAATATCTGGGGAAACCCTCACCCGGACGACCTATCCCGCTGTGAAAACTATTCGGATTTTTTAGAAAAACTAAATCACTGTATCCGGAAATTTTTCCTGGCACTTCGGAAAGGTGGCAGGCTTGCCATACTGGTAGGCGACATGCGGCTCCATGGTAAGTTCTATAGTATGCAGCATGATTTAATGCGGATGGGTGATTTTGAATCTTTTCTGGTAAAGGGCCAGTTTAATTGTGTTTCCGACAATCGGACGTACAAAAAGCCTTTCATTCCCATTGTGACAGAATATGCTCTGTTGCTGAAAAAAACGGATTCTTTCATTATCCCCTTCAGCATCCGGCAAGAAGGTGTGTTTTCTGTACAAAATACAGATATTCTTGCACTGACTTGGCATCATCTAATCCGGATGACAATGGAGAGTATTGGAGGAAGAGGGGCTTTAAAAGACCTGTACGCTTTATTAAAAGAACACCCAAAAGCGAAAAAGAATCCGCATTATCAGGAACGTATCCGTGCCACCTTATATGAACACCCAGACGAATATATACCTGTATCGAAAGGATATTTTCGTTTGAGTTACTCGGTTACATAAAAACGAGCCATGAAAAACAGATTTTCTATGACGCTACAAAAGGAGTGTGAACACTATGACAAATCGAAAGCACCATGTGAAAGATAAACAAATAACGACACTCTCAGGATGGTTTCATTCTCCGCTACGGGTTGGGGAACGTGCTATTATTTCTGGGGTCAATGGTTTCTCTATTCTGACATCTCCTATCCTAACGATTTTGGAAGTATCAAATGACAGTATCGTTTTCGAAACAGAAAATACCATTTACCATTTGGTTCATACACCAGAGACCGTATCGGAAGTGATGTGTGCTTGAATAACATATATGAATTGGGAAGCAAGCTTTGTGAATTACTTTCAACTTTAAAGAAAAACCGGGAATACGTTCCACTTGAAATTTTACAGACACAGTATCGGGTTCCTTATGAAACCCTAAAAAAGCAAATTGGTGATACAGCGACAGCTTTTGTAAAAGAAATTACATTATCAAAGCTTATGATAAATCCAGATGTGTCTCTGGAAGAGCAGATTTCTGTTATCCAACAAACCATTACAACATCCGGGATACTCAAAGAAATGGGCTATACCTTATCAAAACTGTATGATGTGGAACTACTGCACAGGCAGGCATTAAAATTAAGGACATATATTGAGGATGCTCTATATCCATATATTGCCCTTCAGGATTGCCTTGTAGTTGATATGGAACGTATAGAGGATACGCCAATTATCTACAATACAATTACCCAAAAGGTTTATGAGAATGGGCAATGGAGTAAACAGGATTTGGATCTGCATGGGAAACTATTAATCTATGTAAAATCCAGTCCTCCTATGCCTGCAGCAACAGAACAAATAAACAATGGATTCTAAATTCAAGAATTTTTTATGTCAAGAAGGGAAACTTTTATGGGTTTCCCTTCTTATGAAAATAATTTCAGTTGTTCATATTCTGCTGTCCGATTCAACAGTATGGGCTTCTTAGCAAGAATAAATTCTACCGCTGCATCCTCCATAATCCAATCTTCCAGTTCTTGTCGTTCCAAAAGCAATGGCATCCGTTCATGCACCGGTGCTACAGAAGCATTTGCCTGCGTAGTCAGAATTACAAAACGATTTTGACCATTATAGATTTGATAACACCCTGCCATAAATAATGTGGCATCCTGCTTTGGACTTTGAAAAGTATATTTTTCTTTGTTTTTACACCATTCGTAAAAGTGATGGGCAGGAATCACACATCTTCGATGCAGCACACTGTCCCGAAAGGTCTTCTTGTCCAGTATAGCCTCTACCCTTGCATTGATAAGCAATCCCTTTCCCTGGAACCTCGGAAATCCCCACTGCATCTGCCTTGCAGCCACTTCCCTACACTCCTTTGTAAGTACAATTGCAGATTCAGACGGATGGATGTCCTGCCCATGCTCTATGATGCAGCCGATATACCGCTTCCCAGGACAAGAAGGCAGAATTTACATCTATATGAAAAATCACTTTTTCCAAACTCACGTTCTCCTCCTTTATATCCCATTATATAGAACATATGTTCTGAAATCAAGAGATAATATTTTCCATATCCATGCTTTCTCTATATATAGTAATTTTCTTCTCAGATTAAACAATATATAGTGCTTTTATATTGACACATACTATATACAGTGTTACACTTACTATGTAATTATTATTTGTGTCATCCGGAAAGGATATACGCACGCAGTTTAGGTTTGTAAAAGTGTCAGAAGTATACCACGCTACCAGCAGGGACTTCTGGCTTTTTTTATTTTGCAGGAAACTGCACGCATTAAAGAATGAACATCCATGTCATTCTCTTTTTTTATGCCTGAACGCAAAGAAAGGAGGAATGAAAGCCGGAACAAATAAGAATTACAACTATACCATAGAAAAGGAGACAAGAATAAAATGAACCACTCTAATGAATTATCAAACGTGGAAAAAATCAAACAACTGGTGGACTATCTGAATTTACAGCGTAACGCTTATTATAATGAGAACAGTCCGAATATCAGTGATGCGGAATATGACCGAATCTTCGATGAATTAGTGGAATTAGAAAAGCAGACAGGCTTTGTCTTATCCAATTCACCGACACAAACCGTAGGCTATACTCCCATCAGTGAACTTCCCAAAGTAAAGCATCCGGTCCCTTTGCTCTCTTTAGATAAGACAAAGCAGGTACAGGACTTGATAAGTTTTGCCGGTAAGCAGCCAGTTCTGTTTATGCTGAAGTTGGACGGATTAACGACTAAATTGGTCTACGAAAATGGAACACTTGTAGAGGCTTCCACGCGTGGCGACGGAGAAATTGGGGAACTTATCACCCATAACATCCCTGCATACGTTGATGTCCCTCTCTCAATTCCATATAAAGGCCGGCTGGTGATTGTTGGAGAATCCTTCATCCCAACCAATGACTTTGAGCGTTTAAAAGAAACCCTCCGAGATGGAAAAGGAGAACCTTACAAAAATGGGCGAAATCTGGCTTCTGGCTCTGTGCGAAGTCTTGATCCGGCAAATTGTGCAGGGCGCTGTCTGCACTTTATGCCTTTTAATGTTCTGGAAGGTCTGGACTCTCCATTTCTCTTTCCAGACAGCAGAGCTATGAAAATTTCCAGCCTGCTTGACTATGGTTTTCAGCCTTGTCCTTATATTGCTGCAAACCAGCCTTTAACCTCGGAACTTGTAAACCAGTATATTGAAAAACTGACTGATCTGGCAGGCAAAAAGCATCTGCCTATTGACGGAATCGTAATGATTTTCGACAGTCTGGACTATTCCCAAAAATGCGGGCGTACCGGACATCATTATAAAGATGGACTGGCTTTTAAGTTTGAAGATGAAACTTACGAAACCACTCTTCGCAATATAGAATGGACACCCACCCGTTTCGGAGAAATTGCACCAGTGGGAATTTTTGACCCTGTGGAAATTGACGGATGCTTTGTTTCCAGAGCAACCCTGCACAATCTGACCTTTATCAAAGAATTAGAATTGGTGCCAGGTTGTAGAATTTCTGTATCAAAACGCAATATGATCATTCCTCATATTGAGGAAAACCTGGAACGTGGTCATTATGTAAATGCAGTTCCTCCTGCATGTCCATGCTGTGGTTCTCAGACTCGTATCTATCAAAGAAAAGGAAATGATGGGCGTCTCATTGAAACAGTGCATTGTGACAATCCCAACTGTGATAGCCAGATCCGAAAACGCTTTACACATTTCGTTGGAAAAAAAGCAATGAACATCGAGGGACTCTCCGAAACTACCTTGGAAAAATTCCTGACTTTGGGTTATCTCCAGACATTTCCGGATATTTACCATCTAAATGAACATCAGGAAGAAATCTTACAGTTGGAAGGTTTCGGTAAAAAATCCTTTGAAAGATTATGGAATTCCATTACTTCCAGCCGGAATACTACCTTTGTCCGATTCCTGGTTTCCATGGATATTCCTATGGTCGGACGAACCAAAAGTAGGATTTTGGATACAGTATTCCACGGCAGTCTGCAGGAATTTTTTGACGCTGCCTCTGGTGACTATGATTTCACCCAGTTAGATGACTTTGGTGATACTCTGAATCAGAATATCCATGACTGGTTCTCTGATGAAAACAATCTAATTCTCTGGCACGAACTCCAAAAAGAACTTATATTTGAAGAAAGAAAGGAAATGAACACTATGATGAAAGAAAATGTATTTACAGGATGTACTATCGTTGCAACAGGAAAACTTGCTCATTTTACAAGGGATGAAATCAACTCCAAGATCATTGAGCTTGGAGCAAAAGCCGGCAGTTCTGTCACAAAAAAGACAGATTATCTGATTTGTGGGGAAAAAGCCGGAAGTAAATTGACAAAAGCTCAGGCTCTCGGTATTAAAATATTGTCTGAAGATGAGTTTCTTGAGATGATTGCGTAAGGAGAAATCTATGAGTATCATTACATCCGTTTTTCATATCTATGGATTTCTTATTACAGAAGAGGCTGCTAATCTTATCCTTCGATATACAGAGGAAGTTTTTCCTGATTTATACAAAGAGTTCTCTGATCCAGAATCACTCTTAGCCTTTCAGGAATATCTTTGTGAGAAACTTGATGGCTGTCGTTATGGCACTGCCGAGTCTATGACGGTATGGAGGATCAAAGATCAGGAAGAACTGGACTTAAATCCAGGAGAAGAATTTTATATCATTGAACTTAAAAATTCTTCCCACTTATTTTCACAGGCGTATTCTTCTTATACGGAAGTTATCCAAGAAATTCAAGAAACGTTTGGTGAATTACTTCCTCCCGATTTTCCATTAGATGATTTTCTTGTGGAAATCATGGGCGAAGTCTGGGGATAGTGAAATGGGGTGACGCCCCATTTCAAACATCTTTTGCAACTTTACATTTATAATTATTTTACCGTTGGAAAGCACCTTCTTTTTTGATATAATGAAAGCAAATGGAGGGATAACGTATATGAGTATTCAATCAGATATAGAGATGCTATCAATTGAAGCACTGGAACATCTGGTATTTGAATCTCGAAAGGATATGTAAAACATGGAAGGTAAATATTTTTTTAACGGGAAAGATATTTCAATGAATCTGTATATTCAGATCCGGGATGTTGTCGATATTATTATGGAAAAGAGCCATCTTTCCTTTCCGGATGCCATGGGCAAATTTTATCACTCAAAAACTTACAAAGCCCTTCAAAATACAGAAAATACTCTTTGGGCGGAATCTGCTGGCTATATTGCAGACCGCTATTACGAAGAACAAGAAGAAGCACAAATAAGCAAATAACAAACGAAAAATATGTTTAAGAAGGAACTGCTTGCCATAAGCGGTTCCTTTTTTGTATAAGAAAGAAGGGATTACATGTTTATTAATACCTATTCGAATCATTACCAGCAAACAATTGACCACTTTCATGGAGCATACGCTTTTCTTAGTAACTTCTATCCTTCCCGGATATATTACCGGGGCTACTGGTATGCAAATAATGAGGCTGCTTTCCAGGCACAAAAGACACTTTCCCCTAAAGAACAGCTTCAATTTACCAAATTAAGGAATCCAAAAGATGCAAAAAAACTGGGAAGAGAAGTGCAGCTCCGTTCAGACTGGGAAAGAGTAAAGCTTATGTACATGTATGAAATTTGTATGTGCAAATTCATGCAGAATCCTACCCTATGTAAAGCATTACTTGCTACTGGGAATTGTCACCTTGTTGAAGGAAACAACTGGGGAGATTACTTTTGGGGTTCTGTAAATGGTCATGGCGAAAATCATCTGGGCAAAATTCTTATGGATATACGTGCAAAGCTTCAATTTGAATGTTAAAACATAATTTATCCAATTTTGCACTGTATGAACTGCAAATATTTTGCTATAATGAAAGATAGATTTTAAAGAAAGGATTTGTGCTTATGTATCTGAAGCGTTTTGTCTATGACCGTCTTCTGGATTGGAAAAATGAAGGAGGTCATAGTACCCTGGAAGTCGGTGGAGCTCGTCAGGTTGGAAAAACCTACCTGATACAGAAATTCGCTGACGAAAACTACAAACACAAAATTTATATTAACCTGTTTGAATTAAGCGGCAAACAGTTTATGGAATGTTATAAACAGGCAACCGACTGGACACCTGGAACAAAACGGCGGGAGCATCCTCTCCATGATGCCTTCCAGTTATATGAGCCGGACTTTATTGATTCCGATGATACCGTCATCATTATTGATGAAATTCAGGAATCATCGGAAATTTATAACCGCATCCGGGAGTTCACCCGACAGTTTAAAGCCCATTTCATCGTTACAGGTAGTTATCTTGGAAGAATTTATGATCCGGAGTTTCGCTATTCCAGCGGCGATGTCACCAAACTCACCATCTATACGCTTTCTTTTGAGGAGTTTTTGATGGCCTATGATCAGAATCTGTATGGCGATTACAAAAAAATATCTCTTGTTTCCTCTGAAGCAGAAGTCTATAATCGCTTAAAGGAAACCTATGAGCTGTACTGCCAGATTGGTGGCTATCCCAAAGTGGTCGAAAACTATCTGGAAAACCGGAACATCGTAAAAGCTCAAGGCGAACTCGTAAAAATCATTGATACCTTTACCAATGAATCCATTCGCTATTTTACGGATATTTTGTATACCAAAGTGTTTACCCATATTTTCTTTTCCATCTGCCGTATTTTAAATCGTGAAAAGAAAGGATTTTCAGAAGACAGCATCAGTGAAGAATTGCAAAAACTGGTAACCAAAGACTACTCCAGCAATATTTCAAAGGCTACCTGCAACCGTGCCATTAGCTGGCTGTACTTTTCTGGAATCATTGGATTCTGTGCAAAAATAACAGAAATGGACATTCTGGATTTTAAGTCTGCAAGCCGCTGCTACTTCATGGATATGGGGCTGGCAAATTATTATCTGACACGTACCGGTACCGATTCCCGTGTACTTGCAGGCACATTAAATGAAAATTATGTCTATATCAACCTGAAGAAACGCCAGGATTTTCCACCGGAAATTTCCTTTGAAACCCCAGCTTTTGCTACTTACCGAGGCGGAGAAATTGATTTTTTGGCACAAAGCCTATCTTCTTCCACCCGATATTTAATAGAAGTAAAAGCCGGAAAAGGGACTGCTTCCACTGCCCAGAAAGCTCTGGCTCAGGGAAAAGCAGATAAGCTTCTTTATTTAAAAGGGGCAACCAAAGGAGGGATAGACGGAAAAACAGAAACACTGCCTATTTATTTATTGGAACAATACAAGTTTAATTAAATTTATGTTTACGAAGAGACTACTTGCGAGTGGTCTCTTTTTATTTAGAAGGATCACGAAAAACACAGCACTGAATTAGTGAAAATTTATGAATTTATGAGAATTGGCATAGATGTGATGTTACGGAAAAGGGGTATGGATTTATTCTATTCCCTCTTTTGTCAATGCCAATTCCCATCAAGAAAGGAAGAATTACATGAACAATACAACAACTGAATTACAATGGGGAGATGTCATCTTCAAACCTGGACAACGTGTGCGGACAACCGATGCCAGCGATTATGCAGGATTGGATGGTGTTATTTTGGAAATTCATACCGGCGAAGATAAAGAAACCGACAATCTGACTCCTGATATTCACTGTTGCTTTGATTTTCCTGAGTCTGAAGCAGACATTCGGAAACTAGAGGAACGCTTTTCTTCTCTTTACAATATGCCAAAAAAACTGGATGATCTTGCTTTGGATGAAGTGATTATGTCCCCGGATGAACTGATTTCTATTCCAGAAGAACCCTCTCGTCTTCTTCATTATATTGGTACAGACGAATGGGCTCGCCCGGTATACCAGGATCAATATGGGAAGTTGTGGAAAGATGTAGAACTTGGTGACTTTGAAATTCCTCATCTGCACTCTGCAGTCGGAAATGAATTTGATGGAGAACCGGATATGCCTATCCGGAAACCATTTAGAATTTTAACAGATAAACCGAAAAATCCTTATGAATTTCAGTACATGATGCTTAGTCGTTTACAAAGCGACTGTGAGTATTACTTGAATTACGGAAACCGTTGTACTGGACATCTGTACTATCACAATGAAAGCAAACAAATTGCCGCCATGAAAAAACTCTGGAATGAATTTCCGGATGATGGGAAACCAGAATGGTTGACATGGAAACAAATCCTAGAATACGAAAAAGCAATGTGTTCAGACACAAAATAATAGAACCGCCATAAAAATATTTTTTTTAAGGAGAATGATTATGAATTCAATAAAAGAACTAAAAGAACAATTAGGATATGAAGAAATCGGTCTCGATGATACATTTACATTTCACTGTACCCAATGCGGAAAGTGCTGCATTCACCGGGAGGATATTCTCTTATCCCCGAAAGATCTGTTTAACATAGCAAAAAAATTTCAAATTACACCAGCGGAAGCCTTGGAACAATATTGTGAAACTTATATTGGATGTAACTCCCGTTTCCCGATAGTCCGCCTGAGACCACAAGGAAGTGTCAAACGCTGCCCTTTATTAAAGGATCAGAAATGTTTGGTTCATGATGTAAAACCGACTGTCTGTGCCATGTTTCCGATTGGTCGGTATCTTACCCTTTCTGCGGATGATAGTTTTCCGAAAAATCCAGAAGAACTGTCTGTTGGATATATCTTTAATAATCCTGAGTGCGGAGACGGAATCGAAACACATACCGTCCGGGAATGGTTTCGTAGTTTTAACATTCCACTAAAAGATGACTGTTTCTTTACATGGACAAGAACACAGGCAACACTCTGCAAACATCTACAATTTCTGGAAGAACACATATCAGAAAAGACCATGATTTCAATATGGAATGCTACTTTGATAACTCTGTATCTGAACTATGATATTACAGAAGATTTTCAAACGCAATTTCAGCAAAATTCAGATGCAATCCTATCCTTAATTGAAACACTAGGAACTGTTGACATTCCTAAGAAATCATAAACAACTATAAATACTTTGAGCCGACCAGTTTTGGACGGCTCTTTTTCATATCACTTTACATTCTGGCAGCTCTTTTGTTTCCTGTTCTTATCACACGCAATCCATTCATCCAAAGTAAGCGGCTGATAATTTGAATACATACAAAAACAGTTAATCATATTACATGGAATATGCTGTGTTTCCCCCTGTGTATTCAGAAATGTTGTTTCAGATGTGATTCCTTGAAATCTTTCCAGCAATCTCTGATCCTGCGTATCGTGTACATGTCCATACAACATATAGGTTTTTGGGTTTCCTTCTGCATTCAATTTATACTGTCCGTTATAACACATAATAGGATAATGACAAAGTATCACTTTTCTCTTATTATCGCTAAGTTCCTCATACATTTTAATCCACTCAAAGCGTGAACTGTCGAAGTTTGGATCCTTGACATAGTGGTCATGGTTTCCCTGTATCAGATATAGACGTCCGTTCAATTTCTGAAGCAACTGGTTTGTTTCTTCAGATTTCCCCCATGATAAATCCCCTAAGATAACAACTTCATCCCTATTACGCACTTTACTATTCCACTGTTTCAGCATATAATCATTCATTGCATTTACATTTGCAAATCCACGTTTATCCATTTTTGTATTCAAATTTTCATGAAAGAAATGTAAATCTGCAATATAATATCTCATTTTATATCATTCCCTCAATCTTGTTTAAATTATCAATATTTACAACTGCCCAGAACACTCTTTTTAAATCTTTCCCTTTCAAAGTTGATGCCGGGATTACCGAATCTTTACCAAATTCCTGAATAAACTGATTTCTGAGTTTACGAATTTTTTGTCCTTTTTCTGGTCCCGATAAATGCTCCATACCTAATTTTTTTTCAATCTCTAATGCCTGTTTTACCTTATCCCAACCCATGCCTGAAATCATCAGTTCATACATCAAGCGAACCAGGGATGCTCCGCAGGCAACCGTTTTGGGATCATACTGCACTTTCCTGTTTAAATATAACGAATGAAAATCATTAATAAACTTTTTCAATTCTGCATCTTCACCGCTATCGGCTTGTTGATAACGCAAAAGCTGTTTCTCAACATCTTTTACGATATATTTAGGTTCATAATCTCTTCCCTCCAGCGTGCTCCCCAGTGTAATCTTCCTTGTATTCCATTCTTGTTCTGCCCGTTTTAAATACTTTTCTTTCACAACAGAGCATTGCATCTCGGATATACAGTTTCTGGACAACATCATAATATCATAGAACTGCTTCACCTGTTCATCCAGCCTTTCATTTTGTACGCCAATCGTATTACAACCTAATGTGGTGAGCTTATCCGCAAATAAATAATTCAATGGAAGGATCTGATAGTTCCATGAACTGTTTACCGCAAATATGTTTTCTCCCGTTCTTCTTTCATATTCCCATTTTTCTGGCTGGAGAATAAATTCTATTTTTAATTCCTGATAGGGAATACTCTCTCTCTCCATATTACGTTCTGCATTGGATAGTACAGAAGGAACTTTCGTGTAATATGTATGTAATGGAAGATTTGTTTTCGGATTCTTAGGGCTATGTTTATGAAAGTAAAACAATTCGTCTTCTGTCCCCAAATATTCTTCGATTTTCCTCAATGTTTTCTTTATTTCCTCTTCTGTTCCAAAAAATAACATATCAATGTCTACACTTGTTCTTTGAGCATCCCTTGGCAGATAAAACTGCGTGGCTGCACCACCTTTCAATATTATTTTATCTCCTAGTATTTTCTGAATATGCAAGAATAATTCAAGATCCCATAAAAACAGTTCCATTCTCGCCATATTTTTAAACCCAAATTCTTCCATTCTCTTCTGAAAGGTTTCTCTCTGAAATGCTTCCTCTTTATGAAATAACTTTTTGTAATCCAAATTTTATTCTTCCCTTCTAAGTATTTTTCCAAACTCTATTGCCGAATCTGTAATAAACCGATTTTCAACGATAAAGCGAATATCATATTGTATATTCCTTCTTGATGCTACTGTTATCAGCTTCTTTTTATCTATATTTCCCAATCTGCTGAGATTCTGATAAATTCTTACCAATTCTTGCAATGATAGTGGATATCCGTTTCTCGTTATTGCAAAATAAAGATCTGCAAAAGCCTTCTCTATACTTGCCAGACCTTCACTACTGTACTGAAAATCCTCCGTTGTGTATAAAATCACCTGCATATTATGGCTACCTGAAAACATAGCATCTTCATACATTTTTTTCGTGTATTGTGGTTCTATCACCTCAAATCCTTCTGCTAATAAATTGTTATATATTTCCTCTTTTGCTGCTTTTTCAATAAATGCAATGACAGGATATTGTTCTGGTATGTGTAACATATATTTTGCCAAAATATCCAAACCGGATATATAATAATAAAATCCCAGCTCATCCATGTAATTTTTCAATTTTTGGGCTGTTTCACATAAAATAATTCCCTGTCTGCCTTTCAAATCATTGAAGGAAAATACACCGTTTCGCACTCTCTTAATGTAACCCGCCTCTACTAATTTAGAAAGATTCCAATATAAAGTAGACTTTTTTAACTCCGGGAAAAGGGGAATTACTTCATCTGTATAAAAGGTAGTTTGATTCCCAAGATTTTGTTTGATTATCTCGTATTTTTTTTCTAATGCTGTTTTGCTATTCATACTACACCTACTTTCTTTTCGTAGTATATCACATAGCACCTATAAAAACAATAAAATAAACGCAAAGTTTATATTTGCGTTTATTTTATTGTTTTTATTTATAATTCAATCTATTTGCAAATATATTTGTAATTTCAATAAAAAATACGCAAATACTATATTTGCGTATTTTTATTGAAACTCACTAGAACTGCAACAGCAGCTCATATAGCATCCTATAACGTTTTCCAATCCAGCCTATTCTTTATAATGGAATGATCCTTGGAACTTGTACTCCTGCTGTAATTCCCATTTCTATCTTTCTCCTATAATCCCGAAAACTATGGATACGAAACCCAGGCATTCCCCAAGCACAAGAAATTTTGCGAACATAGTACTCGTTTGATTTTGTGAATATTTTCCCTTGCTTCCTGTGCAATAACTTCATAATCCGTAACGACTGAGTTGAAATCTTAGGAAACGTTCCATTAACTTTTTTATACAAATCTCCTCTTTTGGTTTCTTCCAAAATAATAGTTTTTCCATGCATACAGGACCATTCTATACATGGAATATCTGCACTTCTTATCCCTGTTTCCATTGCAATTCTCAAAAATAAGGAAGTTTCAAAATCCTTTTTATATAGGAATTGATCTGCTATCATCTTGTAATGATCAACAAAATAAATTTCTCCTATCTTTCTTTGTAGTTCTGCCAAAGATATGCTATTCAGCCATTCCAGTTTTCCTCTGTATTTTTCAACAAATATCATCCCCTGCTCAGCTTCAAAAGATTGCCTCAAATCACGGATAGCCTCTGACCAACATTTTCTTTGTCCAGGTAACAATAAACATACCATTTTCTGTAAAAATTTTTCTTCACTATCCGGATTCCACTGTATTAAACGCTTTAGTTCTTCATAGGCTTGATTTACTTTATATTCCATTGTACTATTTCTCATCTTCAGATTCTCCTTCGTATGGCTCTAAAATCTTTGAAGCCCTCTCCACAAACATCCTGTCTGCCCCTGAAATCTCATATTCTTTCCAAAGTGTCTTATGTATCTGTTCCTCTGTTAAATCTCTACACTTTTCCTGCAGCATACGGACAAATGGATATATCATAGTCGCATGAATATTTTTCCCGGATCGTACCATATCTCCTTCCATTTGATATGCTTCCTGTAAGCATTCCAGTATAATGCGAACATCCGTAACACTTTCTCTCATTGTGCTTCCCCTCATCAGGCTTATCCTCCTATTTACATACGTACTCTCAATCCATCTAATCTCGACACGTTCAGTCCAACCAGATACCAGTCATCTCCCATTTCAATTCGGACCGGAACCCAAACATTTTTCACCTTTACATCAAAACATTCCCCGCAATGTAGTCCTCCATAAAAAGATTCCAAATCAAAACGTATATCATACCTCCCTGTTTCAGTATCATAAAACAATGTACCTTCTCTGTGTTCACTCATAATATCTGCCTCCTTAAATTTTTCTTTTACTTAGTAATTACCTCATCTCTATACAGATTGAAGAAATTCCGGAAAAATTTCATAAAAGTTTTTCCGATACCGATAATAGGTAGAAGAAGTTAACCCCAACTCCCGCTGCAGTTGTGTCGGTGTTACCTTCTTTTGTACCACCCTCATAAATTCCTGGTTAAACTTTTCCTGTTCTATAGCCCGTGGTCTTCCTACTTCATCCCATTCACCCCGAAGCCTTTTTGCCTCCATACCTTCCTTTTGTCGCTTCTCCTTTTTCTCCATCTCTGCCTGTGCCATGGATGCATAGAGTTCAATCATCATATTATTGATTGTTTCTATCATCATCTTTGCCAGATTATTTTCCATCTGAGACAGGTCAAACAACGTGGTAGGAAGTTCCAATACCATTACCCGAACCCCTTTTTCTTCTAAAAAACGTAGCTGCTTTAAAATCTCCTGCTTGTTCCTGCCAAGTCTGTCCAGCTCTGTAATAATCAGGGTATCCCCTACCCGTAAAACATCTTCCACAAGAACGGTATAACGTGGTCTGTCAAAATTTTTACCGGTTATCTTATCTGTAAAAATACTTTCCAGTTTAATTTTCTGATTTTCACAGAACCTCTTTATTTCTATAATACCTCGGTCCAAGTGTTGTTCCTTAGTACTGATTCTGTGATACCCATAATATGCCATACGTATCCCCCTTTATACATTCCCAAAAAGTCTTAAAATATTTTGGCATATCTCAAAACTTTCTTATATACTTTTTGGAAATAAAAAAATAGCCTATTACATCTCCCATCAAAAAGCATACTTTTTGAGAGATGGCTTTTACTACTTCTGTACGCAAGATGCCATAAAAAAGCAACCCAAAAGACAGAGGCTTAATAAAATTTCCTCTGTCTTCAGATCAACTATTCCGGAAAGATGTCTATCTTTTTTCCTTCAAACTTATATCCTACACCTCTCACCGTTTTAATATAGCGGCATTGCTTTAGCTCCGGTTCAATTTTCTTTCTCATACTGGATACCAGACAATACACAATATTATCAATGCTTTCCGGCAATTCCTCGTTATAAAGAATCTCAAAAATTTTTTCTTTGGTAAATATCACACCTGGTCTCCCTGACAAAAGCATAAACAATTCATACTCTGCTTTCGTTAAGACGATCTCCGTCTGTCCTCTATAAATCTTATGATAATCCGGATAAATCCTAAAATCGGAATTTTCTTCATCCTCTCCCCGGATGTTTTTTATATTTTCCACTACATATTCTTTGTATCCCAATACAGTTGAAATAGTTACTTTCCCCAAGCTACACTTCCCTTCTGTTTTCTCTTATTTAGAAATCTCGTCACACAGATTCCTTTTAAAAATGATTCTCTATTCTCCATTCATCAATAAGCTGTACAACCTGCGTTAAATTAGTATACCAGATATAATGTCCTCCATTTACAATATATAACTGGTGATTACCAGATTCTAAATCCAATTGATTTCTATGAGCAGTCTCCCATGTCGGAACATTTTGTACATTCTCTGAAGAAATCATGGTTAATACAGGAAGTGCCGATGGGAATTTTTTATTCTTTATAGAGAGTAATGATTGATCCATCCCGTTCACTTCATTTCTAATCGTATCGTTGCTGCTTAAAGAATATGCCTGAATGTATTCCTCCCTATCACTCTCCGTATAAGTGTACCCGGAAACCTGTGGTAATGCTGCCCCATATTTCTCCGGATCTGTTTTCAGTGCCATCTGGAATTCTTCCAAAGAAGAAAAAGAATTCTTGATTTTCTGAAATTCATCAATTCCCTGCATCATATATTTCTTTTCCATTTCCATAGCCTCTGCCAGTTCTTCATCATATACCGTATTATCAACAGCAATGAAACCTTTTACTTTTTCGGGATAATTCTGTACAAAGTTGAGTCCATATACTCCAGAAATCGAATGTACCAGCAATACACACTGCTTAATTCCCATGGTGTCCAGTGCAGTATTCAATTCACTATTGATATTATCTACAGTTCGATCCGTTGCTGCAACATCACTAAGCCCATATCCAAACGGCTCTACAATCACTATGTTAAAACTCTCACCTAAAGATTGTGCCAGAGGTTTGAAGTAGATATGCGGTGATGGAACTCCCAGAGCTGGCATCATCACCAATGTGGTTTTTCCTTCATCTGCAAATTTTTCTCCACTTGCATCCAATTTTCCATACAAAGCAAGATGCATATTATTCCCTTTCACTGTGATATATTTACTCGCATATCCAACTTGTGTTGCTCCCATAGCATGTACCATATTAGAATTTCCTACCAGAAATACAAACAGCAGTGCAACCATCACAATTCTTGAGATTCGCTTTTTGTATCCTCCCATACGTTTCCTCCTAATAAATTATTTCAGATATTTTTTCAGTTCTTCTACCTTATCTAATCTTTCCCATGGAAGGTTGAGATCGTTTCTTCCAAAATGTCCATAGGCTGCCGTCTGTTTATAGATTGGACGGCGAAGATCCAACATCTGAATGATTCCTGCTGGTCGCAGATCGAATTCTCTTCTTATCATCTCTACCAGACTCTCATCTGAAATTTTCCCAGTTCCAAAGGTGTCAACCATAATAGAGGTCGGATGAGCCACCCCAATTGCGTAAGACAACTGAATTTCACATTTTTTTGCCAGACCTGCAGCCACAATATTCTTCGCAACATAACGAGCAGCATAAGATGCAGAACGATCTACTTTCGTACAGTCTTTTCCAGAAAAAGCTCCGCCGCCATGCCGTGCCATACCACCATAGGTATCTACAATAATCTTGCGTCCTGTTACACCACTATCTCCGTGAGGACCACCGATGACAAAACGCCCTGTTGGATTGATGAAAAATTTTGTATTCTCATCTACCAGTTCTGTTGGAATAATCGGTTCCAATACATATTTTTTTATATCATCGTGGATCTGCTCCTGTGTCACATCTGGATCATGCTGTGTTGACAGAACCACTGCATCCAGCCGGTGTGGAATACCTGCTTCGTCATATTCTACAGTAACCTGACTCTTACCGTCCGGTCTTAAATAATTCAACAAACCATCTTTACGGACCTGAGTAAGCTGCCGAGTCAATTTGTGTGCCAGTGAAATTGGATATGGCATAAATTCATTCGTTTCGTCACATGCGTAACCAAACATCATACCCTGATCCCCAGCACCAATTGCATCAAGCTCTTCTTCTGACATTTTGTGTTCTTTTGCTTCCAATGCCTTATTCACGCCCAAAGCAATATCTGCTGACTGCTCATCAATTGCCGTTAAGACAGCACAGGTATGTGCATCAAATCCATAATCTCCATTGTCATAACCAATTTCTTTGATCGTTTCTCTTACCACCTGCTGCATATCTATATACGCATTGGTCGTGATTTCTCCCATCACTAATACCATACCCGTTGTAATTGCAGTCTCACAGGCCACTCTACTCATCGGATCCTTCTCCATAAGAGCATCCAATATGGCGTCTGATATGGCATCACAAATTTTGTCCGGATGCCCTTCTGTTACTGATTCTGAGGTAAATAATCTTTTCTCCATAGTAAATTCTCCTTTGTATCAATATTTCATATTTGTCAATAACATAAAATATCTTTACTATGATTACTATATTTTTTGTCTACATTGTACTTTTTTCTGTCCGGTTGGTTTTATCTTTAAACCAAATAACTTTACTATTCTTCTATGAAATAACATATCCGTCTGATTAATTCAAAATATTAACCGGACTGATTATTTAATCGCTTACACCTTCATGGCAGTATTGATACTACTATCATTCTCCCCATAAAAAAAACAGTGTAAATCCACTGCTTTTTTCTCCATCACTTAATTTGTAATTTCCACAAATGAGTATCTTTCTTCATTCTTTTGTACTATTGCAGAACCCGTTTGTTCCTTTATTGTTTTTAACAACTCTTCTACATATATTTGGGCTTCATACACTTCAATGTTCGTAGCGTATGCAATTTCTTTAATCGAAAAACTCAACTCTGAATCACTCATCAAAAATTCTAAAATATCCCATTGTAGATCAGTAATTACAATTTCCGTTCCATCATAAATCATCCTTTTCTTTTTAAATTCAATATCCCATTTTCCGAAATGAACTCTTTCTTCTAATATATTTTGCATATCTAATCACATGACTACAAAGGACGCTTCCGGCCAACATTTCTTTAACAATTCCTCTGCTTTTTTTTCCTCACAATTCTTAAAGTATAATAATTCTCCCATTCTCTGCCTCCTCATATCATTTATCATTATACTTTAAGTATACAGCCGAATTATTGCAGAAATCTTATTAAATTATTCCTTTAGCCTTTTTTCTATGATACTATCTTCATTGTATTTGTGTAACTGACCGCCCAATAAACGCTTTCCTATAATAATCCAGGTATCTCTATTGTACTGGTCCATATCTCTATACAACTCCATAATTTCTCTTTTATTATCCTGTTCTCTCTGCTGTTCTTCTTCATCTTTTCTCAATATATAATCAACTGGGACTTTAAAGAATTTGGATAATGCAAGCAACATATCACCAGAAATATTCTCATCTACATTTTCATACTTACTAATTGTCTGCTGACTGACTCCTATTTCTTCCCCTAACCTTGTCTGCGTCAGGCCTAATTTTTTTCTTAATTCAGATATTCGATTCACAAGCGTACACCTCCCGATACACTCATTTTACACTTAAATACGCCTGTATTTTACTTCATTTAAGAGTATTACTACTATGCATCGTGGTATATCGTAGTATAACTACATTAAAACTGTTTTATCCTTACAGGACAAAAAACACTTACTCCACAACATCTATCGATTTATTTGCACACCAATTAAAAATGTTAGTGATTTCATGAGCTGTCACAAAATTGCTTACATTAGTTGAGGCTCACTTGCTTAGCTTCCTCTCATCGGTCGTTTAGACAATACTGCCTGTTTCTAGGCGCGCCTGCATTATAAAGTTACCATTCCGAACCTCTCGTGTTCCACAACGAGCTCAATCATATAATCATCGAGCAATCTTTTCTGATTTTGAAAGGCATACATCAGAGCTTTTTCACAGATACGGTTAATAATCCGTGTGTTTCCAGCTGATGTCTTATAAACTTCATCTAATACCTTGGTTGTAAATATCTCCTGATTACGTCCAGAATGAACCATATGGCTTGCGATATACTGTTCTGTTTCAGAATGGTTAAGATATGCAGTGTGCAGTACATATCAATGTATTGCCGAATCTCAGCATATACATTGATTCCGCATGTAGCCATAAATACTAAAAGCTACCTTACACAGGAAATCCGTTTACCATAATTAATGACACCTTTTGTTTCCCTGTGTTTCATCCAATCGCTAAGAAATGCCTTGATTATTTCAGGTGTTTCGATTTTTTTGTTAATGCCCGGTGGTACTGTGACAGACGATGTAAAGTAGGTACATAACCTTACCAGCGAATCATGTAATGAACGGCAGGTATGAATATTACGGTGTGGCGGGGTTCTTCCGCAAAATTCCGTATTTTGAAAACTTTAAAAACAAAAATCCAATACCCATCTTTGATTTTGGAATTCGTCGTCAATCCGAAACGGAGAAATGCGGAAGAACCTCAATGTCTGGACAGAGAGCTCTGGAATAATCATGAGGGTCTGGTTTGAGAGTTCTTCGTGAGGGTTTCAGCTACTTATCTGCTTGTTCGCCCAAAATATTATACTAAAAAAGCCTGGCAAGGACTTGCTGCATGCAGTGCGAAACCGCATCCTTGACAGGTTTTCTTAGTATGATGAATAATTAATCAAGCCAGCTAATGCTAAAGGTCTAGCATACTCTGCCAGCCCCTCATAAAAGGCCCTCAAAAAGTTTGGCAAACCCTCACGAGGTCTGATTATCCAAAAAAGACTTTCTAGTAGTATAACAATACTGTAAATACGAATGATTCAGTGCATACGCGTGTTCCAACTGGTCGGTAAATACAAATACCTCATACTCTACTAGAAAATCAATTCTCTGATACATTGGACTAAGCGAAACTATGAATCTTTTCCATCCAAGAATAATATTTGTATTTTTGCTTACTTAATATTTCCACATTTCTCTACATCCATATAGTAACTGCCAAACTTTCACGTATTACTCTTTTTAGTCTTTAACATAAAAAAACAAATCGTGTCATTGCATCAAACAACCGATAGTATAAAGTACCCACAAGTGTATCGGATAATATCCATAATAAAACTGTCTATGGTATTTCCCACGTTCACCATTATATATCCATAAAAATGGAACTGTCAAAATTGCCATCCACTGATAATTCAGACTCAGCAAACTTTCAGACGACACACCTTCTGATACAATTCCAATAATTAACATCAACGTAGAATAAACAGCTATGCAAAAACATTGTTTCTTTTTTTCTCCCCGAAAAGCATAAAAAGCTAATCCTAACGCTACCCAAATAATCCCTGACTCACAACAAATATAATTAGGTATCACTCCAGATAGTGCAGCCATTCGTGTGGCAGTTAAATTAATCAAACTATTTTTTTCAATGTTATCAATAAAGGCCATTATAATACCAAGTCCCAAAACTGTTTGTATTATAAACATCCCCCCAAGTACACAGATTTTCTGAATCTTCGAGTTATATTGTTTTTCCCACAAACAAATCCATATACCTATTACAAATAATGTGGATAAAACGTTCCCAATTGAATATTCATCGCACAAAAAATATTGTGACACAAGCAAATTGCCTACAGAAGTGACAAGCGATGCAATGTATAAACGCAGCATAAGCTTTTTCCTACTCCTTGTATGTTGCATTCCCTCTGCAAAACAGAACAAAAACAGTGGGCCTGCGATTCTTCCAGCATAACTAAAGGCTAACGGCAAAAAATCCGGAAATATTTCCTGGGAATGATCTAATGTCATACATATTACTGCTATTATTTTTAAAATAGAAGTAGTCAATATAATCCCTCCATTCCAGCAATTAAATATTTGTTTTTTTCAAGGATATAACTGCAAATAAATTTAATATCAACGATATAATTAGACATGTTAGCATCTGTACTGCAAAATAATCAGGAACACCTGTTATACCAGCCAGGTGGCTGTTATTTTGTACCAATCCGACAGGATTATATTTTGATATCTTATCAAAAATATTAATAGTCAAAAATACTATATAACATAATCCTGTGATGCCTATAATATATATCGAATTTTTCATGAAAGTTTCAAACAGAAATGTTATGGTAATAAACAAAAGGCCACAGCATAGTGGTCCCCAAAGTGCAACCCACTGATTAACGCTGTATTTATCTTGGAAAATGACTTTTGTATAAAGAGCACAAGTCAGAAAGCAGACTACGATACTGACAATCATATTAATTACAGCAGTAAAATATTTTGAAAAATAAATCTGTGTTCTACTGACTCCCTTCGTCAAAATATTTATAATACTTCCACTCCGAATCTCTTTGGGTACAGAATCTGCAACACAAAGTATCACAGCAAACAGACACATCAATGGACAATCTTTAAAATATTGGTTCCAAGCATCTATTGCAGTTGGTTCTGTTATTGTAATTTGTATGCTCATACCAGAGTAGGACTTTAGCAAATCGGGTGTAAGCTTTGCAAATATTGGACAAGAAAATCCTAGTGCAAGGCAAACCAAAAATGTAACCATAAAACGGTATGTCCTAATTAATTCCAATATCTCTTTTTTCATCAAAACCAGAAAAACTCTCATTTATTAATCTCCTGCATAAATATACTCTCAAGATCCGGTTCCACAATTTCAAATCTCCGTATTTTATAATGGTTTTTCCATATAAGCATAAATGCCATTTTTTCAAAGTTATCCATATCCGCAACAGATATCTTCAACAGTTCTCCTTGAGCCAGTATTTCAACATCTTGAACAGTATCAAAACATTTGCTAAACTGCATAAGCTGCTGGCGGTTATGGAACTCTATTTCATACTGCTGTGTCATGTATTTCTTTTTAATTTCATTTATTGTGCCGTCATACAATATTTTTCCCTGATCCAATATGATTACTTTATCACAAATCCTTTCTACATCTGAAAGAACATGCGTAGACAGCAACACGGAGACATTCTCTGTATGGCTTATTGTCTGCAATAAATTCAATAATTCTCTTCTCCCCTGCGGATCCAATGCTGAAGTCGGTTCATCACAAACTAGTAATTGCGGAGAATTAAGGATGGCTTGTGCAAGTCCAAGACGCTGTTTCATTCCTCGAGAAAACGTAGATATTTTCCCCTTGCTTTCAGAAAGTCCCACCATATCTAATAGTTCTGCTACCCGTAACTTTATCTGCTTTCTTTTCATGCATAATAACTGTGCACAATATCGAAGATATTCACCTGCAGTCATATATCCGTAAAATTCTGGCACATCCTGAAGGTAACCAATCAATCCCGTTGGAATTTTTCCCCCATAAGTAACAGTATAGTCGCAAATCTGTATTTTCCCACCATTGGCTTTTAATAACCCTGTAATGCACTTCATTGTTGTTGTCTTACCTGTTCCGTTTCTTCCAACGAATCCAACTATTTCACCTGCTTTCATAGAAAAACAAATCCCATTTAATACTGTCTTAGAACCAAACGATTTTTCCAAATGTTTGACATTTAATATCTCCATTGGTTATTCTTCCTTTCCCATCAAGAAATACAAAATTGGTCCAATGAAATGGATAAGCAGTGTAACCAAAAGCCAGATTACTCTATTTCCTCTTTTGTAGTGATTATGTCGTAGTATATGTACCCATGAAATAATGACCAATAATAGATAAATTACGATATACGGTGTTAATATAACTCCATAAGAACCCATAATATCTGTCATACTATTTCACTCCTCCTTCCACGAAAAACAAATTTAAGCCTTGGCGAATAGCCTTTAATCTCAGCAATTCTATCTTCCACACGATTTACTGCTTCTTCTGACAATCTTGGATGAGTTCTAAAAAATAGACTCCTATCACGGAACCACATGGGATCATCATAAATACTTTCATCGACAACGATTCCGTAATAATCTCTATCTTTCCATAAATCTGATGGTAGGAAAATAAGCCAGTTAAGTGAAATTGCTATGCCATAAGTTCTCAAAATTCTCTCAACTGTGTCCAATGTTTTACTAATCTCCTCCTCACCTTCCCATGGAAATCCAATAATAAAAGATAGAAAACATTTCTCTGCGAAACCATTGGCATATATGATATCTAGCCCTTGAAACAACTGATTTAACGTAAGCTCTTTTTTAACTTTTTTTAGTCCTTCATCATATCCACACTCTACGCCAATCTGCATAGTGTGAATCAGACCTGGATGTATAGACTGAAACAACTTGTCACTGATAATATTAGATATTCTCGCTTCAATGAAATAAGCCAAATCATAACCATACTTTTCATAAAGTTTCTTCATCAGAATTTCTGCACGTTTAGTATTGATTGTAAGACAGTCATCTGTAAACAAAATCTGTGTACGATTCTTTTCAATTGGTTTGATACTGCAGGTTTCGATTGCTATCTCAATCCTTTCTACAATCTTATCCGGCGATAAACCACGCCAATTATGACGATGTGGAATAGAACAGAATGCACAGCTAAATGCACAACCTCTGGAACTTTCTACTGGAATTGAATAATAAGGATTATCCTCTGTCAAATATTTAAAATCAGGTATTGGAGTATCTTCCATTTGCTCCACTGTCAGAGTATGTTCCGATGGATTTCTATGATACACCCCTTGGTTCTGATATGAGAGATTTGGTACACTAGTCAGCGAAAGATTTTTTTCCAGCGCCGTAGCCAATAATGGCATACTAATTTCTCCCTCGCCCCGCAGAACATATTTAAATTTTGAATTTTCAATAGCATATTGATCAAATAATGTTGGATGAAGACCTCCACATACATAAAATTTATCCGGATAAATTTTATAGAGTTTCTCAACTACAACCTTGGAGAACCCCCAATTAAAAGTATTGCATGAAAAGCAAACCATATCCGCATCATTTATATTCTTGTCCAAATAATCAATTGACTTTTCAATAATATGATCTTTCATATCAAATTTCAGATACTCACACGGATCCACGACTCGTACAATATGTCCTTTATGTTCCAAACATGCGGCAAGCACATATAATGCGAGTGGTGGAGATGTCCATAATTCAAACTTGTTTTTCTCAACAATCTGAGGTAAAAATGTCAATACAACTTTCAATTATAATCCACCTACTTTCCTAATCTGTTTACTATAATAAAAGTCATGTCCTACTGCTCCTACTTTTGTAAAACCAACTTGTTGCAACATGCTATCCATTTCAACATTATCTACTATCAGTTCGAAAACATAGTTCTTATTAATGTCATTTTCAAAAGACACCCCCCACTGACAGAATGCATCAAATTCTGACTTTGTGACTCCTGCATCTAAATCAATATAAATGTAATCTATACTGTAATACATTACTCTTCCATTATCTAAATAATTAAGAATTGGAGTAAAGCCAAGCATACTGACTGTTTTTCCTGATTTTACCATCTCACAATAAAGCGTCCCTTTTTTATTTGCTGCTTCTTCAATTTTGGATGATGCAAATTTTACGTTTCTTTTATAGAGAGCACTGTATATCTCTGATTTTTCCTGTTTCATAAACATATTGTGAACCTTCCCCGGTTCCAAAACCATGTACTGTAATTCGTCGTCCACTGTATGAAGATAAATATTTTGATAAATATTTTTCCCTTTTTTCCAAGTTAGAATTCCACTCCCCCATGCGTCATAAAAAGTCAAAATCAAATCATTTTTAATCAAGTTTCTAGGAGCATCATAATTCTTAAAAAGCTTATCTACGATTTCTTCAAAAGAATTATTTCCATTGCAATATTCCAACCCTTCCATCATCGTTTCGTTAATCGTTACCTCTTGGTTATCTGGCAAAGCAAGTAGATATCCTTCCCCAATCTTTTTTACAATGAATCTCTTTTTAGAAAATACAGGATAATATTCACTTCCATCTACATCTTTTAACTCTTGGATTAATTTTTCTTTTATCATATTTTTTCTCCTCTATAAATCAATCACTACGGAAAATAATGCTCTACTGCCATATGCAAAAGGAAGTTCCATGTTTTTGGTAAATCCACATCTAGTTAACTCCTGACAAATATATTCCTCATCTCCATTTAAGATAATTTCCAAAACAATCTTATTCCACCTGAATGATGAAAAATTTTTTTTGATGTAACGAATTGATTCTTCAATAAACTCTTTGTCAGCATCACTAATCAGCATGGTAGTGATAGTTCCATTTTCTTCGAGAGTTGGGAGGCGATATAAAATAATTTCCGTATGGTTTTCTCTTTCCTTAGTAAATGCTAATATCAAGTAATTGAACAACATATTGGTAATCAATGACTCTGACATTTTATCCAGATTCAGCATGGATGCTTGATACCATGGTTCCTTCATTTCTGACAATAAATGATACAATCTATTTGCCTCTTTATATTTGATACATTTTATTTCATTATTCATATGCAAGCTCCTCATATAATCAAATGTTTTTTATTGAAAATTCAAGGTTTTTCAACCTTTCATATCTCAGTGAATAAGCCACAGCTATGAGCATTTCTATGTATCAGGTACTGAAATAGTGGTTAGAGGGTATACGAAATAAAACGTCATTGATTTCCGCTTTACTGGCCTTGTGTATCCCCATCCCTCTATGGCAGCTAACCTCCTATATCCACCAGGATCATCTCTGTCTCCAGAGGTCCTAACTTCCTTCGTCCTGCCTGCCCATAACCAGGGTGTCAGCTATGCTCCTTAACGGGGTCATATGCCCCATGGTGACTATTTCTGCCGACTACTGGCTCATTCTTTGTATTATTGATTACTGACTCGCTTCCTGTTCCAGCACTGTGATCAGTGGACGTTATCTGTTACATTCTGCTTGATCCAGTGGCTGTCCACATGACAGCCTCCATTATAGTTACTTGTCTTTCTTACACAGCCTGTAGATAAACTACCGGTCTCTTGATATCACTGACCATCTTTTTCGGATCATAATCCACACCTTTTGTCAGCATGGCATAAAAGACTCGTATCAGCTTGGCTGCAATCGCCATAAGTGACTGCATTTTCTTCAACGGATTCAGCCTTCTGGTTGTGTAATAATTATGGAGCTCTCTGAACTCCGGGTTCTTCGCCACAAGCGACATTGCAACCTCAAAGAGCAGGTATCTGAGTCTCTTTCGACCTCGTCTGCTTATTGTTGTCTCGCCCTTGTGCTTTCCCGAACTACTTTCAACCAATGCCAACCCTGCAAGCTTCTGCAGTTCTTTCGGCGTGTTAAAACGGCTGATATCACCTACTTCTGCAAGGAATCCTGACACTGTCTTGATTCCCACACCTTTGATTTCCAACAGCTTCTCAGCCATCGGAATCTGTTTTACCAACCCTTCAATCAGAGTCATAACTTCCTGAAGACGTATGTTTCTGGATTCATAATCCTCCAGAAGCATTCGGATTTCCATTCTTGCAGATACTGCTCCTTCTTTGCTTCCGACACTGTGCTCTGCAGCTTCTATCAGGGTCTTCGCCCTTGCTTTTCCAACTGCTCTTAACTTCGCATCACGCCAGATTTGGTTCACTCCATCGATACCTAACGTCAGGATATCTTCAGGGAGTGGTGCTGCTTTAAGGATTAGCATTCCGCTCTTGGCATCCGGCTTTCCGTATACCGTCTTATATTCAGGAAAATATATATTGAACCAACGACTAATCCTGTTTTGAATTCTTGTAAGTTCCACCTGTAACTGGAATCTTATGTTTGATGCTGTTCTAAGATCAGCGTAAACACCATCCGGCAGGTATGGGATCATGTAACGTCCCTCTCTAACTAATCCTGCTATAACTTTCGGATCCTTACGGTCATTTTTAGTTGGATTATTGTCGTCGAGTTCTTTTGATTTTTTCACATGGTGAGGATTTACAAGAACCGGTTTCATTTCATTATCCTGTAGAAACTTTCCAAGATTGAACCAGTAATGCC
>OHAM01000043.1_pt1 | contig 68612 bp, 37 predicted proteins | sample 1577161 | NCBI WGS metagenome assembly OHAM01 (sample SAMEA3541583, study PRJEB24748) | human gut metagenome | biome: human gut; feature: human-associated habitat; material: faeces | place: China | collected 2012
AAAGAAGCAATCAAATATTGTGATAAGGGAAATCACGAACTTTACCATTACACGAACCTGGGTACGTTGAAAATTTCAGAAGATACACGCAAAATCTTAACTTTCAGCCAGCTTATCACAGATCATGCCAACAATCAGGGAGAATACATCTGGTCAAACAGAATCAACCTGAGTACGAAAGATTATCAGTTCAACATGATGCCTGCACTCAATGCTTATTGCCGTACGGCACGTTTGAATTCACACTGGAATCCAACATTAGAATTTGTTGAGAATTTCTATTCATCCAACGGTGTACCTATCGAAGAAGATAAGACATGGAATGAAAACGGATGGTACAAATCACGTTATGAAGTAACACGTGGTGACGCTGTACAGGAGAAATACATTGAAAAGAACTACCCGACAGCCCGCCTGAATACTTACCGTGAGCCACGTTTCTATGGTGACGTTGCTTTCGACGGTTCAGTATGGTTCGGAGCCGGTAGAACAGATGAATCTAAATCCCAAACAGTCAAGGTGCTTGCCGGTGACCCGACAAACTATCCTGCCGGACGTAATGGTAACCAATACTATTCAACAACCGGATACTTCATACGTAAGTTGACACCTTATACTACTTATGTTACGGAAGATACAAAGACAGAGTTTAAGGGAACAAACTATGCTTTCCCTATTATCCGTCTGGCAGACCTTTATCTGCTCTATGCAGAAGCATTGAATGAGTCATTAAGCGCTCCTAATGAAGAGGTATACAAATACATCAACCTGGTACGTGAACGCGCCTTCCTTCCACCCGTTGAAGAAGCATGGGCAAATCATTCTATCAACCCGGATAAATATCTGACCAAAGATGGTATGCGTGATATCATTCAACAAGAACGTATCCTCGAACTTGCATTTGAAGGTCATTACTTCTATGATCTGCGCCGCTGGGCTAACGGTACAAAGAAAAGTAAATTCGACATTTTCGAACAATTCAATAAAAAGATTCGTGGCTGGAATGTAGAAGGAGAAACTGTAGAAGATTTCAATAAAATAAAAATTTACTATTCACCGAAGTTCACTCAGAGAGATATGTTATGGCCTATTGCTGAAAGTGAAATGATGATTAACACTAATTTGGTGCAAAATCCGGGCTGGTAATTAACCTATATCTTTTACAATATTAAAACAAAACGTAATCATGAAAAAAATATTCTTATTACTGCTCGCCGCAGGAGCTCTGTTTTCCTGCCAGGAAGAATTCATCGGACAATATCCGGTGGATAACATTCCACCCAAACCAATAACCAATGTGGAACAGGTGGAACAAGTATCGGGAGGTGCCATATTGAGTTATGTACTGCCGGATGATCGCGATTTACTATATGTACAAGCCGAATACACACTGGATACTGGCGAAAAAATGATAGTAAAATCGTCTATGTACGGAACCCAAATCAAAATAGACGGTTTCGCCAAAGCCGAACCACGTAAGGTGACATTGTATGCTGTAGACCGTAGCCATAATTTCTCCACTCCGGTAGAATTTACCGTCAACCCGGCACAATCCGCTATTTATGACGTAGAAAACTCAATGGAGTTGATACCAACTTTCGGTGGAATGCAAGTTAGCTGGGAAAACCCGACAGGAGGAAATATCGTGATAATGGTATCGGAAGATATCATGGAAGGTTCGGATGTGCAGCAAAGTGTGGGCAATTTTTACTCAAGTTCCAAAGACGGTTCAGCATATATACGCGGATATGAAGCTGTGTCCCATACTTTCTACGTACAAGTTAGAGACCGCTGGGGAAACAAAACAGATGTTAAATCGGTGACTCTGGTACCTCTTTACGAAGAATTTATCAAACCGAAAGATGAAACACAACAGTATTTCAAAAAATGGAATGATGACCCGGATATACCTTACAGACAGTATAGTAGCAACTATCCTATCGAAAAATTATGGGATGGTAAAACAATGCACGGTACCAGCAGCGGTAATTTCTTCCATACACCTGCCGGATACCCATTCCCGGTATGTTTCACATTCGATATGGGACGTACTTTCCGTCTGAGCCGTTTCAAACTCTATCAGCGCGGTACTGCCGACTGGGTTTACAATCACGGTAATCCAAGAATATTCAAAGTATACGGTTCACCTGATGATAAAGCACGCGTAAATCCGATCAACGAAGGCGAACATCCATGGACACTGCTGGGCGAATATGAATCAATTAAACCATCAGGATTGCCGGTAGGTAAAAAGAGTTGTACGGATGAAGATATCGAAAAAGGTGCCGGAGGTGAAGATTATGACTTTACTTATGGTTCTGCCTACGAAGTACGTTATCTCATGTTCCAGATTGACAAAACCTGGGGAGGTACTGAGATGATACATATTTCCGAGTTGGAATTCTGGGGACAAGACCCGAATAAAGAATCTACCCCGGAACCGGAACCTGAACCGGAACCTGAAACTCCTGCCGAGTAAATAAGGAAAGAAAAAAGTAACTATTAAACGATTAAAAGAATGAAAAAGATAAATTATATACTGATCGCTGCTGTATCCGCTTTATGCGCTTGCTCAGATATGAACTCTTTGCATGATAAATACTTGGCGGATGGTGAAACGATCTATCTGGCCCGCTTCGATTCTGTGAAGATCTATCCCGGAAAAGAAAGAGTAAAAGTGCTCTATTGGCTTTCAGATCCAAAGGTAGCAACAACTACGGCTATGTGGAATATGGACAGGGAAAGCGGTGAATACGAAGTACATAAAACAACTCCGAACAATCCGGGTAGTTTCATTATCACAGGTTTGGATGAAGGAAGTTACAGTTTCAACTTCTATAACAATAATGCAGAACATGATCTCCGCTCTATCAAATATAGTGTAACAGCTATTAGCTACGGAGATTCTTATCAGAACGCAATTATTAATACCAGCCCTACTGATTTCACTTATCATCAAATGCCTGATAAGTATAGTTTCAAAATAAAGACGAGGTATGAAAATGCTGTAGCTTATGAAGTATGCTATACTAAAATAGACGGTACAAAGGTGACAGATTTAAGATATAACATTGCAGACTTATGTGATGAAAACGACAACATGATTTATCCGATCATGCTCGAAGGAGGAGATGATACAATGGAAATCCAACTTCGTACGGTATATCATCCGGAATCCAACTGTATTGATGAGTTTATAACCAGTTATGAGACGTATACTCTATCAGATCCGAATTTAGTTTTAGAATAGAATAAGTCAATCACACTATTTATTTGGTGAATAATGTAGAGAAGAGGGTACCCGTGATGGGTATCCTCTTTGTATTATATCACTATTTATATCATTCTATATCAAACAATTATCAACATCGATACTTTATATTACAAGAGTACGTATTTAAGTCTGTGTTAAATACGTACTCTTATACCCTAAAAGTACGTACTTTACAAACCATTTTAGCAATTTATACTTGAAGTACCTCTTTGACACAATGGATTTTGCAGTAGCCAATCTGGCAACACTTTCTTTTCCGTATTTATCTTTCTCCTTTTTTACAAGTTTCAGTGCTGCACACAGCAAACAACGACTACATTTCAGGTTTGAAAGAGAAAGCTTTCTCCAGTCTTTTTCAGATTCTATTTCCCAAAAGTAATCCTTCAAAAAATCATATATATTTTCAGATTCTTCCATATCCGTTTTCATCAGGCAAGGACAAGGAGAATCAGTATCAGACTCTTGCTGCCTACCAGATAAACAAAATCTGTACCTCAATATGCTCATACTCTTTATATTATTGTACAACTAAAATTGGGTACAAAAACGTACCCAATTCCAATATATAAGTTTTTCGAAGGTACAACAAACAACCCAGACCACATCTATATACTGAAAAGGTGCGTATATCGTTGATTTACAACATACAGCTCCCCATTCAGCTTAAATGTGTCTTTTGAAAGTTTCGCTGTTTTCCGAAAAACACTTAAACTGATTACTCTAAAAGCGATACTTCGGGAGTATAACCGCAAAAGTAACGAAAAGAAAATGCACTGCAACAAAAAGAAGTATTTATATGTCGCTTATGAATATATTTTATCCTATTGTAATACAATTTTAGTATATCCGACTGAAGTTTGTAATCATTTAAAAACCACAAATACACTTAAAAAAGAAAATGACAGACAAAAAAAGAGGACAAATGGCATTACACGATAAATCATTATATATCAACCAATTACATCTGTTATTTTTTTCCTCGTAGAGAATCATCCCGTTCCTCTAGGAGGAACACTCTGTTTGTCGTAGAGAAACGGAGCGATTCTCTACGACAAATAAACAAAAGAACTATAAGATATTACAAAGAGTTACTGTACGGAAAAGAAAAGCCCTATGCTGCGTAATGAAAAATCAACATTATCTATTCCTGCAAATCTCCGGATAATTGATTACCAGAGTTATCCGTAACATTTACAAACCAACGAACAACCTTTTGAGGTAATTCAACTTTCCACTCTTTACCCGAAGGAACAGCTTCTACAAAATGCCACTCACACTTCTCCTGCTCTACATTTGTATCTGTAGTATAATAGAGAACTACTTTTTGGACAGGTGATGATGAAACAGCCTTTACAGAAAGTATATTATCCTGTAACCGCAATGACTTTATTTTCGGTAATGCAGGGCCATTACACAGATAATGATCTATAAAAGTACCGATTTCCTGGTTATTCCAACCATGACCATGACCATGCCTTAATTTATACTTTATCAATACCTGCCCCTTGGAAACCAATGCAGCACTCTGCGTCATACTCGGCAGATAGAAATGTACATCATTCGTACCATTCAAAAAGAGAACCGGACATTTGGCACGCGACAGATAGACAGAAGGATCATATTGCTTTATCCACGTTTCACGTTCCAATAGAGAAAGCTTATCTAACTGCTGTTTCATCCGTCCGCTTTCAGCAAGAAAGCCACATCCGTAAACAGGAACAGCCGCACGAAAACGATGATCTAATGAGGTAGCAACACTGGTCAGAACTCCTCCCCAACTGATACCGGTAAGTGCCGTACGCTTCTTGTCTACTTCAGGAAAGCTAAGCAACAAAGAATGAGATAGTATAACATCTCCTACAGCCTGATACATCCACTGTTCCTTCAATGGCAATGTCACATCAAAATAAGGGGTATCTTTACCGTTTTCTTCAAAACCGTTCTCAATATGTTCCTTATTCGCTCCATTACCGCGGGTATCAATAGCCATGGCAGCATATCCACGACGTGCCCATAGTAACACCCATTCGCGAAAGGCTCTTCCACCCCCACCATGCACCAATACAACACCGGGGAGCTTTTTGTCTATAGAACGATCGCCTTTCAACATACCGGGTGTAGCATAAAAAGCAAAAACCTGTTTCGTATGCCCCTTATACGACAACCCTTCAAACTGAATGGACCGGATGGAATCTTCGGCAACTACCCGATAAGCAGGAGTCTTCAGAATCTCATCACCTTCCCACGGAGTGCCCTTTACATCAATATTTTGCGCAGATACACTGATTGCCAGCAAGCACATGCCTGCCAGCAATCTTATTGTCTTTATTATACTTCCCATACACAACTCACTTAACATCGGCCACCACTTGCAGACTGACCTTCTTCGTTGGAAGTCCCTCTGACTCTACCGTCAGAACAGCCTCACCCGTTTTACCGGATACAGAACGAAGAATGACCAGGCAAAGCCCATTGTATGCCTCACGTTCATGAGACTGGAAGGGAACAAAACTGGTGGCATCGCCATTATCGGTAGCTACAATCTCCACCGGACCACTAACCGAGAACTTCAACAGGTTCTTTGTACGGGGAACGGTCAACCCTTCTTTATCTACAACATCAATACGCACAAAAGACAGGTCCGTACCAGTATTTCGAAGAGTCTTCTTCTCCGGATTGACAGATAACGCAGCAGGCTGGCCTGTTGTCTTTACCTGTTGTTCCGCCCACTGTTTCCCCTCTTTATAAGCTATCGCCTTCAGTTCTCCCGGTTCATACCGAACGTCATCCCAGGTGAGACGATCATAAGAATGCTCTTTCTTCCGTCTGCCTTGCGACTTCCCGTTCAAGAAAAGTTCCACTTCGTCACCCGAAGTATAAATATGAACCGGTGTAACCTCTCCTACCCGCTCCGGCCAGTTCCAATGCGGAAGAATGTGAACCAACGGAAGTTCTTTACGCCAATAACTCTGATAATTATAGTAACGGTCTTTAGGGAATCCGCATAAATCCACAATTCCAAAATAAGAGCTACGGGATGGAGTTTTTATTTTGCCTAACTCTTCCAACTCTTTTTTTGCCGCCTCCAATTCCACGGGATCAGAAAAATTCAATAGATTAGTCAGATCTTTATTATAAGGCGTAGGTTCTCCTAAATAATCGAATCCCGTCCACACAAATTCTCCACTCATAAACGGATATGCCTCATTCATTTTGAACTGTTCTTCCGGCGTGCATCCCCATCCAATAGTTGTCATATCATACGAAGAGAGTTGAAAACCGGAACGGCTGTCGTTCACATTCTTCGTCACCGGGAAGAAATATTCTCCACGGGAACTGGTAGCCGAAGAGGTCTCGCTGGCATGATAACGGCGTGTAGGATTCTGCTCTTTAAACAAAGGATATGTCTTATGATAATAATTCAGCCCGAATATATCCACCTGATTGACAATATCACGATAAATCGCATCCCGTTTGTTGCATCCCAACGAAGTAGGACGCGTAGGATCTTCATCATGACTGTAAGCAGTAAGATTACGGGCAATTTCTATACCCAGATCGGTTACCTGATCGTGCACCTCATTACCGATGCTCCACATAATCACCGACGGATGATTCCGGTAATGACGAACCAACGAACGCATATCTGCTTCATTCCAATCATCAAACAGGATACTATAATCGTTTTTCCGTTTCCCTTTATGCCAACTATCCACAAACTCCAATTGCATCATCAAGCCCATACGGTCACAAAGAGCTACCAATTCAGGTGCAGGTGGATTATGTGAAGTACGAATTGCATTGGCACCCATCTCTTTCATTATACGCAACTGGCGTTCGGCTGCCACTTCATTGAAGGCTGCCCCCAATGCTCCGAGATCATGGTGCATGCAAACTCCTTTAATAGGCACTTTGCGGCCATTCAACATAAATCCCTGATCGTGAGTAAACTCAATCTCACGTATGCCGAAAGGAGTTTGATAACGTTCTACCTCACGACCGTCTACTTCAATGCGGGTCACTGCCACATAACAGGCGGGAGATTCAATTTCCCACAATTTAGGATTAGGCACAACAAAACCAGACTGTAACTCCGTAGTAGCTTGTTGCTCTATCTTCACTTTCATCGCAGGGCAGGAAGCCACCTTAGTGCCTTTAGGATTTCCTGTCTCGTCCTGTTCATAAATATCAGTCTTCACGCTTGCCTGCACACTCTTCCCCGTATTATTTTCCAGTTGGAGGGTCATATCCATCACTGCTTTATCAGTAGAGATCTCTTTGTTACGAATAAAAGTTCCCCATTGCGCCACATGTACAGGAGACGTTTTCACCAACCATACATTCCGGTAGATTCCCGATCCCGGATACCACCGGGAAGCATCGTCCGGATTATCCAGACGGATAGCCAGTGTATTTTTCTTTCCGGCTTTCACATAAGGAGTCAGATCAAGACGGTAAGAAGCATAACCATACGGCCATCCGCCGACAAATTGCCCATTACACCAGACAGACGAGTAAGACATCGCCCCATCTATATCCAGATAAATTTGTTTTCCGGTATCTTTGGGGCTCAACTCAAAGGATTTACGATACCAGCGTATTCCCCAATAAGGCAATTTTCCGGTAGCTCCTACATAATCTATATTGAAAGGCCCTTCAATAGCCCAGTCATGCGGAAGGTTCAATTGTCTCCAGCTACTATCGTCAAAATCCGGTTTCACGTAAGCCACCTCGCCTCCCGGGTTTCCTGCCGGACGAATATGTTTCTGCCCCGATTTGATAAAATCATTGGCACAAGGCAGTAAATAGGGTTTCAGACGTGAATAATGCAAAGTACTATCAGTTCCACTGGGATCATTCTCCTGATATCGCCAGTCTCTATTCAAGTTTATACGCTCTTGCGAAGCAACTTCATTGCTCCACGAGAGAAAATATACACTCAACAAAATAAATATAAATGCCTTTCTCATCTTTAATAGTATAAATAGTTTCATACTGTTTTATTAGTTAACGTTTTTCCGTTTTTCCTTCCGCTTGCCTTTCTAAAGCAATAACGACATTACCTGTGCAACACTTGTATTTTTTTTTCACTTTATTATATCCCTCTTTTTCAAGAGAGAGTGAGATTTTAGGACAACCAAATATACCACCTGTCATTGAGGTAATTTCAAAATTTCCAAGACTATCCGTATATATAGCCCTGTTTCTGCTGTCTTCTTTTGCCATTACTCTTTTTACCATTACCTTATTTATTGGCAATCGGGTTTCAGAATCAACCACAACACCTTGTATATGTTGTAAACAATCACAAGAAGTAAAAGCTACAACTATAAACACCAATATAGTAACCTTTATGAATTTCATATTTTTATTTTTAAGAAAAAGTGTATCACTCCAAGTCGCACAAAAAACATCAGTACATGCAAGTATTATTTATTTACAAGAAAAATCAAAATAATACCCTTTCTTAGTAGTTACAAATAATACTCCATCTTTCGGCACATTGGGAATCCCTTTTTTCTCTGCTTTTGCTTTTGAAATTAGTTTTGTATTTTTCATATTCGTAAAATCAAACCGGTTTCTAAAGCAATTCACTTTTTTCTCCTCCCTGATTATTATATCATTTAAAATCAATAAAGGGAAAATAAAATGATTATTTACACCTGCCCTTTTCTTATATTCTTCAATACTTTTATCGCTTGTTAATGGATAAACAAGAAGAGCGTCAATAGCTGAAACTACTATACTGTCATCAGAAGCAATCTGAGAAATAGTTTGCAACTTATTATTATTTTGGCATATGCTATTTGCAACACCAACCACTAAAAATAGTAGAACAAAACAGATCCTTATCATTTGAACATTTTTATTTCTTTAATCACCACCAATACATTGGAAAACATCTAAAATTGACAGTCATTCAAAATATTCAATTATCGCAACAGATCATTATTAAAATTCCATTTCATACTTTTTAATTAATATTTCTTTAATCTTTTAACAACTTTTTCTATTGGCATTACAAATATATTCCCATCAGTAATAGCAGCATCATAACCTCCACTTTCTACTTTTTGAACAGCATCAAAAATATATAAACTACTACAAATGGTATAGTTATTTTTTAAACGCCTACGAGTGTCTCTAAAATATTCTATTTTACTTTTAAAAAAACCAACCTTTTTCCCTACAAGATTAAAATCTAACGTATCTACTTTAAAAACAAAATTTAAATATCGTCCTTCATATTCATTGAGTATTAAAGTACTATCCATTCCCATTTTATCTATATTCTCCAATAAGCTTTTAGGTATTTCTGAAAAATTACACACTTGTAATTCGTACCTCCGTCCAAATTCATTCATACTATGATCATTAGATTTACATTTTCTAGAAATAGAAGAGCAACCGAATACCAAAATTTCTAAACATACAATTAAAAATAACTTCTTCATACTGTTTCAGCTTTTATGGAATTTGATAAAGATACGGACTTGAATAAATCCCTAATTGTCTGACAAATAATTGAGCATTTAAAAAGTGAGGATGAAATAGGTATATATTTGGAACTCCCGCACTCCATAAAGCTCTTGAAGTATGCCCTACACAACTATTAAAAAGTAAATCCCACCGAGTTACACCTGATACATATTCATTTAGGGCTAATGTACTGACATTATTTAGTTCCACTGACCAAGTACCTTTAGTACCTAAATAAGTCTCATAATTCAATTTTGCACCTTTAATAGAATTTTTCCAAGTTTCTGATAAGCTACTTGTAGATTTTTGAACAGGACTATCCGGCCCAACCGATACTAATCCGTATCCTCTTTCATTAGTTATAGAACTGTGTCCCCACCATTCGTTTCCACCTTTTGTACTAGCAGAATTGACTTTAATATTTTGACAGCTACCTCTATAAAAAGAAACTGCATCTGTTAGGTTAGCCAACGCCCCAAAACTATATCCGATATTTTCAAGTACAGTATTTCCTTTTTTGCCGAGATAACCCACAGTACCATTTGTAAAATCAAAGGAAGCAACTCCTAAACTCATTGAAATAGGGGTTTGCCCACCTGTGTAAACCCAAGTTCCAACTGAGTTAATCAATGAAGATCCAGTTATTGCCACAGTATTTGCCATTGGAAGACCTGAACTCGCTATCGCCCAACCTGCGTAACCACTTACTCCACCAACGGTAGCACCACCAAGCATATACCCCCAAGTTTTAACAGAACTATAATCCCATTTTATAGGATTATATTGCCCGTCGTTTGCAATAACGCCACCTGAATATGCTCCAATTGCAGCCCCAACAATTGCAGGAATAAGCCAAGGTAATTCCCCTGACGGATCTGTATACTTCAGTGGATTATTCAGGCAATAACTATATCTATTAAAACTTTGTGTAAAGTCTGGTGCTTGTACATATGGATCAGGACTTAAAAAACGACCTAAAGCAGGATCATATAGACGAGCGTTCATATTTACCAAACCAAACTCTGGTAAGTATTCATGACTTCCATAACCACGCCCCAAGAAGAGTTCCGGTTCAGTACCAAACTCGTAATATTCCAATTCTCTCCCATTACGTAATCGTCCCCACGCATCATAAGAATATTCTGCTTCATATAAGATATACCTAATACTCCCTGTATAATCACGAGCTATATTATATACTTCCCAATCAGATTTAGTATTATCAATTGTACAGACTGTTAATGCAGAATATGCATCCCCACCAATATATAAATAATGAGTATCATTTGTATTATTAACTTTCTTCACCTCATAACAATCTCCTAAAAAGGATCGACTACGAACCGTTTCATTATTCGATTTAAAAACACTTGTTTTTATACGTTTTCCTCTATCATCATAAGAAAAATTAGCAATAAATCCATTCTCCTGAATCTTTTGAGGACGATAAAATGACGTATAAGTCACAGACTGATCTCTTGTTTGCATTGGAGAGTTAACAATGCTATTTAATCCAGTTACTGCATAAGGCTTTGTTGGGTGAGCATACTCCATTGAACCAATACCATCCATAAAAGTGATATTGCCTTTATTATCATAATCTACCCTTCTTGATGTCTTATTACCCTGTTTATTATGGGTTAGAACATTTGATAACCGATTCAGATGATCGTAAGTAAAATTATCTTTATAAAACCAGACATTCGAATCCCAAACCTCCATCATATTACCTGTCTGTACATCAAATTTGTATTCTAAAACCAGATCTGTACCAGCCCAAAGCTCTTTTAATACACCAAAATTATCATAAGCCGACCAATAATAATCACCCGCATAGCAATCTATAACATGCCCAAAATTATCTTCTTCCAATATAAAATACACTTGTTCACCATTCAATAAAATTTTCAGTAAATTACCATATGCATATACATGTTCTTCTTCAATTACAGGCATAGCTGACGGATGATATTTTATTTTCGTACAATTACCATTTGCATAAGAATATTCTCTCCGAAGGAAAATATCACTATCCTCTCCCTTCTCATAATCTTCTTTAACACGCCCATAATCATCATAGATATAAGATCTTACGAAATTTGTAGAAGTAGCAGAAGCTAACTGTTTTGTAACAGGATCATAACTGTAATTTGTTGTAAACTCCGGACAGGATTTACTCGTAATACGTCCATATTTATCAAAAACAGAAGTTATTGTTTTATTATTGGCATTTGTTTGTGTTATCGTACGTATATTACCAGAATATGATTCCGAATATGTTTGTGTACCCGCACTTGGATCAATGAGTTTTGTTTGTCGTCCATACGAATCATACTCAAATGAAGTTATGATATTATCCGGAGCTATAATTTGCTTCAGTTGACCGTCAGGTCGATATATATAAGAAATACTTCCTCCCGGATCAGTAGCTGCTACCAATTTTCCACTTTCATCGTAAGTACGGGTAGTACTGATATTCTCTGAAACAACAGTTATACTCCTGCCATTATAACTTGTTGTAGTAGTTTTTCCAGAAGCTTCAATAAGAGATATGGTTCGATCATACTCATCATAAGTATATGTATTCCATAACGTAGGATCATTTCCTTTAAATGGCAACGAAGTACGCTTTAAACGACCATATCTATCATATTCAGTATCTATATAACGCCAAGTTCCATCAAAACGTTGATCTCCATTACGTATCTCTCTATTTAAAGCATCATAAAAAGTTCTTAACTGAGGTTTTCCTGTCACTGTTTGAGTATGAAGATAACTTCCCTTTACATTAGACCACGTATATATATTGCTTTTTGTTACATCATCAGGGTAATTGGTTATTACCGCACGTCCCAAATTATCATAAGTATAATTAGTAGTATGTTGTAAGAAATCCATCACACTCAAAGGATTACCATACTTATCATATGAAAGAGTTGTTGTTGTACGCCCTAATGCATCAGTCACAGTTTTTAAATAACGATTATCCGTATCATACGTATATGTTTTTCCTAAAAATTCAGTAGCAGAATAAGGAGCAGCCTTCTCCGTTAAAATATTACCAAAATCATCATATGTCCAACGTGTTTCTCCTACTTTATTCCCATTTACTTTAATAATTTTCTTTTCTATAAATGGAGTATTCATTTTATAAGTAATTTCTTCTGACTGTTTCCACAACTCATTATTTTTCCAGTTAGTTATCTCTTTTACTAAAGGTAAACCTATAAAATAAACATTATCAAGATCATTTCTTTTATTTAAATAAGTTTGTGTGATCACTTTCTCAATATTATTTGAGTTGAGGCCACCAATATAATGGGTTTCTGAAATGGGATTATTATATTCATCATACCCATACCGCTTTGACAATGTAGTATTTGTTAACAAATCTTCAGTAGTCACAGAAGTAAGATTTATCTTTGTCTTTCGCCAAAAAGTATTAGAATTTGTATCTACATTATAACTATAATTTATTTCGGAGACTGGAGAAACTTCTTTTATCAAGACTCCCCGCTGAAATGGATCAAACGTACGTGTCGATAGTCTATTACGTACCATATCATAAGAAAGTATTTTAGTAAAGCCACAAAAACCTAATCCTTGACGATGCAAAATGGCATTTTCATATTCATACGACATGGCAGAAAATTCGGTACCATCCAATGTAGAAGTTTGTTTGTAAATAGTCCATAATGGACCCTGAAAGTTCTCATAAGGAAAAGATGCATTAGTACCCTTTTGATAGAATGGAGTTCCGCCTTCCTGGACAGAAAAATCATCATTTAACCGATAATAAGTATTCTTCTGTATAATCCCCAAACTATTGACTACCCCTGTCAGTAAACGTTGTTTAGACTCATTTTTACTAAAATAAAATTTATAAATACTACTACTACAAACACTTAACAAAAAATTATAATAATTAGGTAATGCAACAGACGAAGCGACAAATCGACTGTAAGGTTCGATAAGCATATCTCCACTTGAATTTTGTTCAAAATTCCATCCATCTTTATTAAAATACACTTTCAGTAGATCAAGTTCTGAATCTCTTTCTATAAGATCCACCAATCCATCCGAATTGGCATCTTGTAATATAAAGTCATGACCCTCATAATAATTTATATGTTGCTGTTCCCAAGCAGAAAAACCTTGCCCTGTAGAAGAAAAAATAGTCCATATATTTAAACTATTAGATGAGGATGATTCATATTCCTCCGGAGAAAGTAAAAAATCAACTTTACCATCCCCATTAATATCACCAGGAATAAGTAACCGATTTTCTAACATCTGATAAGTTAAAGTAGCAGAACTAAATTTAGGATTTAAGGAATATACATTATCCTCTTTTGTAAACGAATAAACATCTATCCCGCCATCACGAATATGACAAATATCAGTTTTCCCATCTCCATCCACATCCATGGGAATAATAGCACTATTCTGAACATCGAAATTAAACACATGCATATTATACAAAGTCTGACCTGTACTAAGATCAAATAGATAGCATTTAGATTCCTTATCCAACCCCAAGGGCTTATTCATAGAAACAACAAGTAACTCTATTTTTCCGTCCCCATTATAATCTCCGGGATAATACCCCTTAGGCCAAAAACCTTCACCGGCAGCATCGCTATCAAATGTTATAGTAGAAGAAAGAGTTATAGGGATTCCAGGAGCTGATTTATAGGTTCGGATATACAATCGATCAGTACCATTTTCAACACTATTGTTTATTTTCACAACTTCATCTCCCGACATACCATCCACATCAAACATTGTCAATAACTGGAAACCATCTCCCGCTATTATTTTTTCAACTTCCGGATATTCTTCTGATAAAGATTTATAAAATAACAATTCCTGTTCAGGATGATAAGAAGAAGCATACCTAACAGGGCTATTCTTATCTGGTTTATATAAATAACAAGTACTTCTTTGAGGATAAGCTACTAATGCATCATCTTCCATACCATAATTCATTTTCCCTTTTGCCAAAGTCATTGGAAGATAATCAATATAACCGGTTGCCAATTCTGCATAACCTAAGCCAAAATATTCACGCGTATTATCACTATATCCATAATAAAACCGTAATGGATTCAAATTGTCGCAATCAACCTGTGTCAATAAAGAAACTTTATCTGTCTGATATGTAAATGTATAAGTATGTAACAGAGAAGTACCATTATGACATTCAATCTTATCTAATAAACGCGAAAGCTTTATTTCAACACCTTTTTCATACCCAATAAGAACATCTGTACGAGATTTATAAGAGAATGATATATCAGCAAAATGAGAACTACCAGATATATGTGCCCCGTATTGAATCTTATCTATGTAACATCTATTATTATCCATTTCATAAATAAAATCAATAATATTACCAGCTGCATCTGTTAATTGTGTAAGTGGAAATAAAAAATCTCCATGTTTACGATACATCGCTTTTGTTCCATCCGGATATTCTGCAAAGAAATATGTCAACTGAAAATCTTCTGTTCCAAATAATATGTGCATATTACCTTGCTCTGGTTCGCAATCGTTACCATCTATAAGTAATCTCATACCATCCAATATAAAAGCATCATTATTATCAAGTGCTATGGGTTCTGTTTTCCCATCGTAATATATATTTTTAGGGACACGAGAGATTGCAGATAAACCTCCTATAGACCAACCATACCCAAGTACATCATTGCTGCCTTGACTATTATAGTTAATAGAAATATTAGGTTGAAAACCATTACGTCCGGGAGCCCCAACAATTGGAATACTATATGTTACCCCTCCTGACGAAGAGAGACCCGAGGAAAAAGGTATCTCACCAACATCTTTACTTGTGTCAATGTTGATAGAAGTTGGTATGTGTGAAAATGGATCAGTAGTAGTTGCCAAAGACTGTACTATTTTTTTCCGTTTTCGAGAAACTTGAGGAACCAATGGCTCAAGGCTAACAACTGAATCTATAGGTAAGTCTATTGTTGTTGAGTCAGAAACAGCCTTCCAAGGTTGAAAACCAGACTTTGTATAATTGTACGTCTGGGCATCTATCTTACAACAATACAACAAGAACATAAAGAAACATACACAAAATGTCAATAAACGATGCGTCGGCAACTCATATTTTTTTGCTTTCATAGATATACAGATTATTTTTTAATAATTTTCCAAATAGATTGTTGCTCTCCAAACATAAGTTTCATAATATAAACACCTGTTTCGAAACTTTCCATTTGAACAATAGTATATGTTGTTGTTACATCGCCTTTATACATTTGTTGTCCTTCCATATCAAACATAATCAGTTGACCATATCCTGGCTCGGGAAGCTCACTTATAGATACAACTAATTCTGTTTGAACAGGGTTTGGATAAATATTAACTTTATTACGAGACAGTTTATCATTCCATGATTCTTCATTTTGAGGTTCCTCATTTTCATTCAACTGACTAAATGAACGTATAGGAACCTGTACTACTTGCCTGGCAATGCGATTACCAGCATTATCATATGTATACAGGATTTTTTTTGTCTGTCCATACGCAACAAACATAAAAACTCCAATAAAAAGAAAGAAAAAAAAGAAGAATACCTGTTTCATAATAGTAAATTTTAAGATGATTAAAGTCGCTTACACAATTACCCAATGAGCATAAAACTATTCTTTTACTATCTTCACCACACAACCTTGACCATCTATCGTCTCCATCAGTACAACATAGATACCGGCAGGTAAATGAGATACGGAAATATTTTCCTCATAAGGTTGATTTAACATGATGCGCCCACTAAGATCAGCAATCCGTACAGTTTTAAGTTCCCGTTCTGCTACGATGTTCAGTACATCTTTAACAGGACCGGAAATAAGAATATTATCCTTTCCTACAGTAGTTGATGGTGTAATGGCTGTGGGGTCATATCCTCCATAACGGGTAATATTGATGGGGTGAGCATCCAAATCATCTGCATAGCCGAAAAGACAGCTCTTCATATATAGAAAATGTCCCATACGACCTACTTCTTTCGTTACGTCCCCTCTCATTTTCAAGTTATACTCCCAGAATTCCGGATCGAAGTATGACATCTGTATCCACCCCGGATATGTCTTATCCTTTCTGTCTTTGAGTTCCGTCTCCTGCCCATTCACATGATCGGATACTGTACGAGTGACTTCATCCCACATAATGTACTTCACCGTGTTAATAAAAGTACGCATCTTATCAAGCGTTACATTTTCGAATAAATCACTTTCATAAGCTTTATAATATTGTAACATAGCATAGGAAGAATGATCGAAATCTTCTGTCTTACTTCCTCCATCCATATGATAATACCAGAGATAACAGTTCTTAGTTTCTCCGTTTACCGTCACCTTTACAGGCTTTAACGTTTCGGCCTGCCCATCTATAGAAACCTGTACTACCTTCTTATAAAGAGCTTGTTTCTCAGGATTGATACCTAACACAGCATAGCATTCCAATGCTTTGTGAAAAGCATTCAGAGCCATTGCCTGCTGATTAACAGGAAATCTATATCCAATAGCCTGTTTCAGCCAGTTCCATTCCGGGCAATCGGGCCATTCGAGAGTATAAGTATTTGTGACGAAACGAGGCACATAAAACTCATCCATTACTTCATCGCACATCTGAATATATTTCATAGCACGATCCCGATAAGTGGTACCAAAATCTATGTAATTCTTCTTATCACTGACCGGTGCTTTCTGGTCTAATAAATCCGGACTAAGTAGAATTAAATAAGCACAAAAATAAATATGACCTAAAACATCTCCATTCTCGGAAGCAGAATACTGAATTTCGTGCGGTTTTGTTTCATCATACACTTTATTAGGCCAACACTTCTCCACACGTCCGGTCCAGATGACACGCTTTTCTCCTCCTTGCTGATCATTGCGGCAATTGAGCATATAGTCACAATGTTTTATAAACAGATCCAGAATCTCCCGATCACCCGTAGTCTTGTACATCCATGCTAATCCTTCTGCACCAATTCCTTGCGCTCCATATACCAACTGATTACCCACATTCGTTGTCGGTAATGGAAATCTATTTGCTTTAGAGGCATAAGCCTTGAAATAATCCACCTCCGATTTAGTCAGCGGACCTCTGGGATCTTCAAAATACATACCTTCTCCTAAAACAGGTTTGGGCACTTCTGCTACCTTATTGAATACACCAATTTCATAAATACTGGGTTCTGAGGTAGCCGAAGTAACATAAAATCGCAAATAACGCTTGTTTTGGGGAGCCAACAATTCGAATACTTCATCCGATTCGATCACAGTTCCCTGAGCCGCAATGAGCCATTTGTCTCCATCATCTGATACACGAATTTGGTAACCGGACACACGAGTAGCATATTCTTTGATCACTACCCGATCGAACTCTACAGAAGTGCCGAAATCTACTTGCACCCACTGACCAGCTGTCAAATTTCTCTCTGCCCCCCAGCGTGACGCAGCATTTCCGTCGAAAGCATTCTTTGCCGGATATCCACTCCAAGTAGAACTGGCTGAATAAGTTTTATTTAAAGCAAGATTCACCGCCTGCCCCTGCACCACAAAAACAGTCAATCCTAAAAGGAGAATAAATGAAATTGCAAATCGTTTCATACTATTTATTCTATCTTCAATTATTGTTTGATAATCTTTTTAATAATAACAGTACCATCCATTGCTTCCAGCCGAACTAAATAAATACCGGATGATAAATGAGCTACCGACACTTCCGGCTCAAAAGATTGATTGATCAATACCTGGCCATCCATACCAATAACCTTCACGGATTTCAATGGCAATCCGGTCTCTATGAACAATCTGTCCTTCACCAGGCCGGATACGTAGATATTCTCTGAAGCAGTCTTGACTGATTCTATTCCCGTACCTTTGCCATAATTGGATAAGTCTATCGGAGAAGCCGTAAATCCTTTTACACCAAACATTTTACTTTTAGCATAAAGGAAGTGAGCCATTAGCCCCGGATCGGTTGCCGTATTCCCCGGCATAGTGAGCAGATAGTCATATAATTCGGGATCTACAATAGAAAGGAGTACCCAACCGGCTTTTGCAGCAGAAGGACGATTCTCCGAACTGGGAGTACTTCCATCCACTTTATAAGATACCGTATGTGTAGCTTTATCATACATCACATACTTAAAGGTATTTGAAAAGCGAATAAGTTTCGCAGCATCTAAGTTAGTAAACAATTCACTATCCAATAGTTTATAATAAGTTTGCATCGTAAATGCAGCATGTCCGTAATCTTCTATAGTATTGCCTGCCATATGGTAATACCAACGGCAATATTCCTGTGAAACTCCATTCACAGTAATCTTTCGTGTTTCCAGTGTCTCGTGCTGCCAGTCAATAGAGTTCTGTATCACCTTCATATATTCTTTTTTCTTCTCAGGATTGATGCCAAGCACTTCATAACATTCCACAGCTTTCTGGAATCCATTTAAAAGCATCATCTGCTGATTCACCGGAATACCACGTCCATTGCGATCTGCATAGAAAGTTCCCATAGCTCTCCACGCAGGAGTATTGGGATAGTACATTCTACCATCTTTTGCAATAAGTTTTTCAACAAACTCCATTCCTTCATCGCACATGGCAATGAACTTCTTTGCTCTGTCCAGATAAGTAGTACCCCAATCTGACAGTTTATCACTTGCCGGAGCTTCAAGAGCGTGCAGTTCGGGACTTAATAAAATAAGGTATGCACAGAAGTAGATATGCCCCAGAATATCTCCGTTTTCCGATCCGGAATAGGGTTGATCAAGTTCCCCCATAGCCTTATTAGGCCAGCATTTCTCAACGATTCCGGTCCAAATAGTACGCTTATCTCCACCAGGTTGGTCATTGCGGCAATACAACATATAATCACAATGGCGAATCAGAATATCAAGAATTTCCCGGTCTCTTGTAGCAGCATACATAAATGCCATACCTTCAGCAGCCAGTCCGATACGACCATACACCAGCGTATTTCCAATATTATTAGTGGCAGGTGAAAGCCCTTTCAGGTAAGCTTTATAATAAGTTAGTTCCACATCAGTAAGTGGTCCTCTCATATCTTCAAACTTCATAGTTACGCCCAGGTCTGGCAAGGGAGTCTTTTGATAATAAACTCCCATTTCATTAATAGTAGGTTCTCTTGTGGCCAAAACAATAAAAAGACGGACATAACGACTGGTTACCGGTTCAAAAGAAATAATTCCACCGTCGGGAATTGAACTATTCACCACAGCCACATCCGTCCATAGCACTGTATCATCAGAAACCTGTACTTTAAAAGAACTGATACGTTTTTCATTTTTATATTCCGTCACAAGAATACGATCAAACAAAGTAGCTTCCTGTAAATCTACCTGTAACCATTGATCGGTGGCAGCATTCTTTGCTGCAGACCAACGGGAGTTGTCTGTGTTGTCTCCGTCAAAAGCTTTGGATGCCGGAAAACGGCTGTCATATATTGTACTTGCTTCGGATGGTTTATTGAGCGCCAGATTGATCACATTGCTCTGAGCATAGGTTGTAACCGATAATACAAAGAATATCAACGATAGTAGTAAAGGTTTTCTCATGATAGTAGATATTAAATTAAAAAAAGAAAAGGCCAGCTTACCGTCTGTTAAATGCTCCCGATAGACAAAAGAGCCCGATTATACGGACGGTAAGCTGACCATTAAATTACTTTTTCACGATTTTACGGGTAATAAGAGTTCCTTCTGATGTTTCTAACTGAACCAAATAAACTCCTGATGAGAGATTAGCTACAGAAATTGTTGAATTGAAAGGTTGCTCGATAACGGTACGTCCGCTCAAATCGATTACTTTTACAGAATTCACAGCTTGTGCAGTTTTAATCTGAAGTTGCTCGCCATCTACATTCAACGAAAGAAGTTTATCGGCATCGGTAGATGTAAGACCTGTACTAAGGCTGGGATCATTGTAGATTTCCATTTCACAGATACTGGGTTCATCAAGTACACCACTTCCTCTAAAAGTGAAAGATTCAATAATCCAAAGACGCACATAACGTTTGGTAACAGCAGGGAATGTGATTTCCGGCCATGGATTCACTTTACCTTTTATACCTTCAAAAGTTTGTTCTACATCCCCTAAAATTGATTCCCAACTTAAGTCATCCGTTGCATCATCTGTTACTTCAATACGATATTTATTAATCTTATTAGAGTACTCTGTAATAAGTATCTTATTAAACTCAAGAGCTTCTCCCAAATCAACTTGTAGCCAGGAATTTTCACCTGTATTTATCTCACCGTCACCAGTGCCTTTATGATCTGCTGCACTCCAACGCGAACCTGTGCTATTTGCAATTCCATCAAAAGCATAACTTGGCCCCAAGTTATCCCGGAATTGGGAACTTGCCGTAGCTGTTTTATTCAAAGCCAAATTTGTCAAAGGTTCTTCATCTTGTGCCTGAACGGACGCAAATCCCATAAATAAAATACTTACCAATAATGTAATCTTTTTCATAATGTTATTTTTTTAGTGAAACAATATTATTTTAAGTCTATCTTTCAAATCTCATCAGATACCCACCGGCTGTAATTCCTTCCATTATCAGGTGTGGTTTTACCAAATTATCAGGAGTATAAAAACGGATAACCGCTTTCCCGTCAGCATCTGTATTTAGTGCCGGATTCCAATAAATAGTACTTCGAACATCCGACTTTTGATTACTTATCTGTTCAAGGGTTTCATACACCGGATGATAAAATTCAACAGCTTTGTTGTATCCTTGTGTGGTAAACACGGTCAGACCCGGTGAAGCTTTTGCTTTTACCTCAGCACCCGTGTTCAACATAATAAGAATAGCACCGGCAGAAGCTTCAGGACCTAAAAAACCGGCAGAAACACTTTTTACAATTTCAATAGATTTGATATCATTAGCATCCAGTCCTCTAAGTGATTCTACTGCATCCTCCCCTTCAAAGCGCATTTCGTCTATCAGGAACAGGGGTGCACGGGTTTGTCCGGATAGCGTAATAAGATCACCTGATACCCTTACACCGGGGACACGCATCAATATATCGTATCCGGTGGAACCGCCAAAACGTCTTAGTTCTTCACCCGTAGCCCGATAATCTGCCAATCCGCCATATACGCTGGAAAAAGCATTTGCATCGCGCTTTGAAGCAGTGATAGTAACCTCGTTCAAGCGCACTACCTGCATGCCTCCTTCACTCAGATAAGCATTACGAACCATATTATCGTATTCCTGAAATTTACGGTCCTCCTCAGCAATTACCGGAAATGGGTTATGAGGTGAGAAATAAGGAAGCGAATCTACGCGCAGAAACACAGTAGAAAGTCCGGCCTGGCTTCGTGCTTGTGCTACGAACGTAACCGTGTCACGATATTCAATTCCGTCAAATACAAAGTTTCCCTCCTCGTCAGTATAGGTAGTAGCAGAAATTCCCTGCGAAGGAGCCATCAGTGCAACAGGGCATCCCTTGGCCTTTCCACCGAACATGGTAGTCGCCTTTCCGGTGACGGTTTGCCCTCCCTCCATAAAGTAATCAATCTGAATAGTAGGCAACTCTGCTATATTATCATGACGGAAACGAGTCCAACCATGGGTAAGCATTAATAAGTCGGTATTGTATTCCGTACGGGCATCTCTCTTTAGAAAATAGTAACCAGGATTTTCTATATATCCTTTCAGATCAGAAGTTAACAAAATATCGGAACGAATATTACCGGATAATGTATCCGGAATGACCAGGCTTTTATCTGTCAGGCTAACAGAGAAAACACCTTGAACCGGCGTTCCTTGCAGATCTGTGAAACGAAGCGGAATCTCTACTAACTTACGTCGTTCCGGGAGTTCAGGGAACGGATTCATATCAAGATTCACCAACTCTTCGGGAACCACAAAGACAAGGCGCCGACTCAATACAGTACCGCTACTATTGGCCAACAGTAACTCTGTCAACCCCTCGGACAGTTCCGTTTCACGGAAACGACCGGAAGCACGATCAGAGGTCAGAGGAAGAAAAACAGTTAAATGTCCACGAGTATGCCCTACCAGATAAAGTGTATCGTTCCATTGTTCCTGCGATGCCTTCAAAATATTATACTGTATAATCCCTTTCCGGTGAGTCACACTTAACTGACGCCCTTCGGTTTTCACCTCCGGCAATGTAAACTCACGATATATTACACTATCCAATGAAGCTTTTACGCGATATTTCTGCCCGGCAGCCGGAAGAAGTGTAAAAACACCCATCCCGTCATGTTCCGTCCGGATACGGGTAATCGTATCTCCGGCTTCATCCAATAAGAAGCCGTGTATTTCACAGCTATGCCCATCTTTTCGCTGAGCCTTAAAAGCTACCCGTTGGCGGCTTCCATCCAGCAGATCACCTCCTTCGGGAAAGAAACTCAGAGCAAACTCTTTCTTCCTGTCTCCCAACAGGGGTACGTAAAATGTCTTATCATAATTGTAAAGATCATCCTTAAAAGTAATCTCAATGGCCCGTTCACGGTCCTGTTTTTCGGCAAGCGGTATGTCAAAACTGATTTCTCCCTGTGCATTGGTGCGACGCGAATAGCGTTCGGCCTTTTTACGCATCACGGTAAGCCAGCTTTGTACCTGAATACCAGACAAGGGTTTGTTCGTCTCATCCGTGAAACGGATAATAGCCGTACAATATCCCTCTCTCGAAGAATCTTCATAACGAACAGCCGACTGAATACTTCTGTCGAGTGCATTACCAATACGCAAACGGCGGTAATAAAAGTACTCCTCACCGGCATTCAGCATCCACTGCGTAAATGCTCTCATGTAGTATTCTCCTGCCGGAATATCAGCCGGAAGCAGAATACTGCCATGAAAGTCTCCTTGTTCTCTCCTTACCTTATGTTTACTGATAACCTTGTCATCCCGGTTTATTAATTCTACATATACAAAATTGCTCTTTGTATACGGAATATGAGATACTGCATCTACCAAATAACCCTTCCAGTAAATTCTCTCACCGGCAGCATAATATGGCTTATCAAGATGCAAGTACAACTTCTCCTGTGGATAGGCTGTATGTAACTGAAAGTAATTGCTTACTTTTTCCTTCAAATCTTGTGCTGCCGTATCTCCGCATATTGCTGTTAGTACAATGATGAGGATAAAGAGATTCCGTTTCATGGTTACTGTCCTTTAATAACTCGAACTGAATAAGCTACTATATTCTTTTTATTATAAGAGGTGACTGTATAGGTACGCGGGTTACTGAAATCCGCTAATACTCCCATCTTCGGACTGATAGTTGCTGCCGAGGAGGTGTTGGAAAGCGTACCGACTAATTTCAAATTGGTCACATCTGCTTCCGGTTTTACTGTAACCAAGATCTCCGTATTCGAAGGATCTTTAAGATGTTCTTGTTTATTAGCATCGGTTATAAGTACCGGAATATTTGTACTGACAACCACATCATTTCCTTTGGCATCAGTCATTTTTACAGCAGTGAGATAAGCACCGGTATCAATACCGGATACATCAGGGCCCTCCTCTTCAAAATCCACACAGGCGGATAATAATAACAGAGTAGCACAAACAAATAACTTCAATGTTTTCATAGTTCTTATTGTTTATTGATTAATTAGTATATTTCGGATGACACATTCGTGTCCTTTACTATTCTTATTCTTCTCTTTGGAGATACGAACCGTCAGTTTATGTTCCCGCTCCGGATCTAACTCCGCCTCTAACACATATGCCCAGGGAATATAAAGGTTCTTACTCCACTCGGTATATGTGTCAAGCTTTTTATATGGGGCATTGTCCACACTGTACTCCAATGTCCCTGAAAAAGGGCCGCAGACGCAAAACAGACCTACGGCCCTACCCTTAAATGAAAAACTAAAAGTAGAATTTATGGTATTTGAGTAAAGCATCGGCACATTAACAAATCCCTTACGGGTATGGGCTCCATTATCCGGTTTCCACGAAGCAATATGCTCCCATCCTTTAGAAAGCTTAACCTGACTGATATCAGCAAATGAAGCATTATAATAACTGTTCACATCCAATGGAGGTTCGGGTACAGAATGTGCTTCAACTGCATCAGAGACAGACACACGACTCCACATTTTATCTAACAGATGTGCCAGAGAGGCTGCATAAATCTTATGTCCCGGTTCTGCCGGATGAATACCACCAAACTGTTCCCAATCGAATTCACCGGCAGCAATACGATCGGACACTTCATGTGCCAGATGAACAGAGGGAATCAAATAATAATTAGCCACGCGTTCATGGTTCAGAATTACATCCGGTACACGTCCTTTCGGGTACATTTCCAGAAAAAGAGTATGAATAAAGTGAAGCATAACGATATCCGTAGATGGATTTGCCAATAAAGCATGTCGTACTATCCCCTCCATACCACGTACCTGATCAATAGCACAAAAATAATTGCCATGGTCATTCACTGCTGCTTCTACAAACAAAAGATCAATATCACCATGCCGGAGTACATCCTGCTCGAATCTATAAGAATGCGGAGTCGTTCCTGTAGAAGATATGCCGGCATCTATAAACTCGAACTCAGTGAAAGGGAAACGCCGCCGGAGATAGTCTTTAGTCAACTCACGCCAACCACGCATCTCAGTAATAGATCCACCTAGAAAAGCGACCCGTCCTTTACGTTCTTTTTCAAAACGGATGAAGGAATTTTTCAATGTACCCCGTTCATTCAGATATTGCTTTTCTTGATAATCGGGTTGATTACGGCAGATAAAATCAACTACAGGTTCAGGATTTTCCAAACTATGGGGATGATGATCTGCTCCCGGTTTAATAATTAACTCTACAGGAGCCCCCAACTGTTGATAACGGTCACGTATCAACTTCATATTATCCCTGAAAGGCACGACACGATCGCTATCACCACAAACGGCAATAACAGGGACCTGCTGAGAAGCCAAAGGAGCCAGATTATCAAGAGGATTTCCTTTGAAATTGTCTTTATCCACAGAAGTCATTCCCCATTCTTTAAGAAAATCATTCCAAAGTTTACTCTTCTCACCCGGCCAGCTGAACATATCACAAACCGGATTGTCAAGATAGAGACAAGCTACCTTATCCGGATTGGCTATTGCCCAGTTCAAGGCATAATATCCGCCACGACTAAAACCTTCAAGAGTTACTTTGGGAGAAAAATGCCAGGCAGAAAGCAGATAATCATAAAACTTTCTTCCCTGCTCCACTGCCTGAGGACTACCATAACGGTGAGTCATATCATAAAATACCACATGAAAACCTTTCTTCAACAATGCTTTGTCTACTGATGGGAAAGCACCAAAAAAAGCAGGACGCCATATCCAAGGTTTACCGCTTATTACAGAATCGGGACACACAATTGTAGCATGGCTTCCATCAAACGTAAAATCATATCGGACATGCCCATTCCATACAGATTGTTTAACATCTATATTTCCAGCATACAATACAGCTGGCAAGTTTAATAATAAAAAAGATATAAGAATAATTACCTTGTTTTTCATATCAACAGGACTACATTGGTTTGTGTACAAAGAAAGCCGATCTAACAGAAACACAGGATAACTATTATTTCAGATACTATCAGAAACATATCATATATGAGAGTGAGACAATAGTGACAATGAAATGAGACAATAGTAACAGAAAAAGGGAGAAGGGAGAATTGAGAGAGGAGAAGGCAAAACTTAATAGTGACCTCCTTACTATTACACGGTGGCATTCATTGGCTAAGTCGGAAAAAAAGATATCCACGGCCGATATACAGAGTTGTTTTACATGTACATGTAAAGCAGCGTTAGATGTACATGTAAAACAAAGAACAGTGGCCTGCGCATACCTCTTCCCCGCCCCGAAGCGTATCCCCTCTCAGAGGGAGATAGGCTACGCTATCCGCTGCATAGTACTTCTCCCCTCTCAATTCTCCCTTCTCCCTTCTTTTCAACTCTCCCCTCTCTTCAAATTCCCGTTTGCTTCTTCTGAATAAACTCCGTAGGAGTATATCCGTAAAAGCTCTTGAAAGAGTTAGAGAAATACGAATGACTGTTGAATCCAAGTAATGCTGCAACTTCTGACACGCTCATATCCGATTCTTTCAACATCTTCGCAGCTATTTCAAGACGTTTGTTACGAATCAGTTCGGTAGGTGAAAGTTCAGTTATAGATTTCAATTTACGATACAGATTGGCCCGACTGATACCAATTTCCTGGCAAAGCATTTCTACTCCCAAATTCTGATCGGAAATATTCTTTTCAATCACCTCAAACAGTTTCTGTGAAAAGCGTTCATCAGCAGAAACAACCTCTATACCCATTTCATCGAGAGAGAAACGCTTACCATACAACTTCTTCAGCTGCGCCCTACTTTCCAATAAACTACGAATACGCAATCGTAATACATCCATATTGAAAGGCTTGATAATATAATCATCTGCCCCGGCAGAGAAACCTTCTTTGATATGCATCACCATAGAACGTGCCGTCATCAAAATTACAGGAATATGACCGATACGCACATCATTCTTTATCATAGAACACAATTCGAGCCCGTTACGTTTAGGCATCATAATATCACTCAGTACCAAATCAGGAAAGTGGCTCACCGCCTTCTCATATCCTCTCACTCCATTGTAAGCTTCTATAATATCATAATCATTCTCAAGAGATTTATGGAGATATTCACGAACATCTTTATCATCTTCCACCAACAAGATTTTATACTTCTGACGTGCAAAATCTTCCGGTGCTGAAACTCCAGAAGCAGACGCAAGAGGGGCAGCAGGTGCCACCGTTATTGATTCTGACATTTCCGTTCCACCATTAGCCATATCCAAAGAGTCAGCTTGAGAATCCATAATACCCTCTTCACCAATGGAAGTATCTATTTCTTCTTCTTTAAAGGCCATAGGACTGATGGGTAATACCACGACAAAGCAAGCTCCCGGATGATCCATATCTTCTATAAAAATCCCCCCGCGGCATAGCTTCACGATTGAATACACCAGGCTCAACCCAATACCTGTACTGGGGACATTGGCAACTGTAGACTCCGGAACCTGATAGAAAGGAATAAATACTTTATCACGCTCTTCTTTAGAAATCCCCTTACCGGAGTCTTCAATTCGTAACATCAAATAACGCATTTCATTACAATCGCCTTTATGATAAACCTCACTCCGGTAGCTTTCGTTCAACTCTTCATAGGAGTAACTACGTACCAGCATTTTTATGTCCTTACCGGCAGGAGTATATTTAAAGGCATTGGAAAGTAAGTTGAAGACAAGTTTTTCCAATAAAGATTTATCATACCAGGCATCTATTTCCTCTGGTTGGCAATCAAGGCGGAAGTCTATCTCATTCGTTTGTGCTACCTGGCTGAAAGCATAATAGATCTCCTTTATAAACTCACAGACATTTCCTTTACTGACACGTAACTGCATATTACCTGTCTGATTCTTCTGTAAATCCATCATCTGATTGACAAGTAATAACAACTTTCGGGCATTCTTATAAATAATCCCCAAACGTTCACGTAATTCACCAGGCAATCCTACTTGTTTTACCATCTCTTCAAACGGAGTAATGATAAGCAACAACGGTGTACGAAGTTCATGTGAGAAATTAGTAAACAAACGAAGTTTGGCCTGATGCAATTCTTCTTGCTGCCGTTTTTCAAGTTGCTCTACACGAAGGTTCTCACGCAAACGACGGCGGGCATTCATATAAAACAAAATAATATATATCACGCAAGAAAGTAATAATAAATAAAACGTATATGCATACCACGTAGCCCATATAGGCGGATGAACAACGATATGCAAGGAACGGCCTTCGTTATTCCACAGTCCGTCATTGTTGGACGCACGCACATGGAACGTATATTCACCCGGCCGCAAATTGGTATAATAAGCCGAAGTACGTCCTCCCGCTTCATTCCAGCCTGTATCATATCCTTCCAAACGATAGGCATATCGATTCATATTATTGAATACAAAGTTCAGTGCCCAATAATCAATAGATATATTATTTTCATTATAAGAAAGGTGTATCTCAGACATATCATCCAACACACCGGGAAGTATGCCGGAAGCATCACCCGGAGAAATAGGTTGATTGTTTACACTTAACTGCTCCAATACAATAGGAGGAATATAACTGTTAACCTGCATCTTCAATGGTTGGAAAGTAATAAACCCATTGTTTGCCGTAAAGCAAATTGTTCCATCAGGCATAGATGTTCCTCCGTGTAATGTAAATTCACGAACATCAACACCATTACCTCTTTCATAGTTGTGTACTTTGCCTGTCTTAGGATTATATACGGCTACTCCCTGAGACGTACTCATCCACAAATTACCATCCCTCCCCATAATAAGTTTGCAGATATTATTATCCAACAAACCTTCCTGTTTCGTCACATAAAGGTCAGCGCCACGTTCCGGATCAAAACGGAAGATGCCACTACCATAAGTAGAAACCCAGATATCACCCGATTTAGTACGATCTATACTGGAAATATAATTACCCGGTATGAATCCTTTACTACTGGGAAAAGTATCTTTCCGATAGTTATCCACTACACCGGTATTCATATCGTAACGATAGATTCCCGTAGAACGGGTACCGATTAACATTACTCCTTCACGCTCTTCAAAAAGGCAACGAATACCAGACATACTTACTTTCCGCCCTTGTGCATCTTCAAAGGTATCTAACACCTTTCCATCCGTGGTAAAGCAAGTTAATGCAAATTCACGCCGAATGGTAGACGCCCAAAGATTCCCCTTACCATCACGAAGTAGCGAATAAATCACTACCGATTCAGGATATTTATAGAATAACGAGAATTTTCGGGTACGAAGATCAAAGCGATAAATTTCACCAAAGGCTGTCCCGCACCAGATACAATCATCTTCCGGCAATACAGTCTTTATTATATTTGAATTATGGAGAGAGGGTCCTGTACGATCAAGCAAATAAAACTCAGCATTCTGAGTAACCGGATTGTAATTCAACAATCCGTGTCCTTCTGTGGCAAGCCACAAACTACCATCCTTATCAGCACAAGCCGTACTATAGATACCGGTTGGTATATTCAACCTATATCCAGGATCATGACGTACAAACCTGTTCATCAGTTTTGAAAGCATCGTAATACCACCGGAATATGTACCAATCCACAGTATCTTAGCACTGGAAAGACAAAAGGCATAAACCGAAAAATGTCCCAGTGAGTGTCTGTCTCCACTGTAATCGGCCACCTTCTCTATATCACGTGTAGTAAGGTTAAGAGCAAAAATACCGTCATATGTTCCGATAAGCAACTGTCCGTCCCACTCCACAAGACAGCGAACGAAATCATTTTTCAAACCACTATTTTTACTTGTATAATGAGTAATACGGTTATTACGCAAGTCAACGCAATTTAAACCATAAAGATGACACCCCACCCATATCTGTTTCAGATGATCTTCATAGATACTTGAAACAGCATTATCCGACAACGCCAGATTGGTCCGTTGTGAATAATGGCTGATAACTTGCATCTGTTGGTCACAAACGTAAACCCCATCATCGTGGGTACCTATCCAAAACTTACCAGATGAGTCTTCAAATATAACAGAAACACTGACTGAACCACCATCGCCAGCAATTTCAACCGGATAAAAACGATCTTCCTCCCGATGATAAAGAAAGATCCCTCTGCGATTCCCCACCCACACACGTCCGGAGCGGTCAACAAAAACAGATTGGATTGCATCTCTCAATATACCCTTATCATCCAGATAGCGACGAATACGATTCGTATGCTGGCAAAGACGATTCAGCCCATAACTGGTTCCTATCCAAAGAGCATGACCGGGTTCTTCCGCCAAAGAGAGAATATCACTATTAGTAAGACTCAATGAGTCAGATGGGTTCTCTTGGTATACTGTATACTCTTTCCCATTATAGCGATTCAATCCATTCTTAGTCCCCAACCAGATATAACCTCTGGAGTCCTGATGAATGACCCTGACGGAAAGTTGCGAAAGCCCCTCATTTATATGCGGACTATAATAAAAGGAATTCCGGATATCCTGTGCCAGGGTATAAGACACACTTGACAACAACAGGTATATCAACAATAGTGTTTTTCTTAGCATAGTTACAGTTTCGATAGATTAATACATAGCAAATGTAATAAAAACCTATAAATAGTGAAAATCTCCATTCCCATATATTCGAGAATAGAAATAAAAAGAGACGATAGTTATAGTAAAAGAGACAGAAACTATAACTCTATTTCCGAAAAAAGAGACAAAACTGCACAATTTCTATTCAAAGTAAGTATCGAAAAACAAAAATATCCCGGTAGGAAAATGTATCTTACCGGGATAAAGGAAAAGTAACCTGACAGAAGATTCTATAATCTCACAGTTATTGTCTGTCCTTCACTAATGGTTTTCTTTATAGTTTTCTTTCCATTCACAATTGTAACCGCCAACTTACTGCCGCCAGCACGTTTCACCTGTATATCAAAGTCAGCACCAAACGCACGCACACGATTCAGATTAGCAAACTCCCACTCTTGCGGAAGACGCGGAGTTATTTCAAAACTACGTAAACCTGTGGGACGAATACCAAAAAGCCCTTCTGTATAAATACGGCAATAAAGCCCACTTTCGGCAGAGAGATGACGCTGATTACCTTCGGGCCAAGCCTCAATAGCATACGGAACATGATCACCCAACAGACGGCGTTGAGAATATTTCTTAAGGAATGCCATACCACGCCCTACTTCTCCTGCAGCAATTGTACCACGAAGTGCATAGAGAGTGGAACGATCCCAGAAAGTTTCCGTACCAGCCTGAGTCAACAGTCCGTCGTCCGTCCAAAGGCGGGGCGAAAAAAGAGCATCGATAGTACCTTTAGCACGAGTATAAATGCCCACAGTAAGCGGCATGCAAATCCAGGAACGAAGAATATCATTACCTTCATAATAACGATAACTGGGGAAACCTTCTATTTCGTAACCAAAATGCGACTCAATAGCTTGTTTCAAATCATCAGCCTGGCGGGTATATGTTTTGATCTGTGCAGAAGAAATACCCAATTCACGCCCCAAAAGGGCAGCTGAACGTAATGCATCATAATAAAGTGAAGAAGTACAAAGATTAGCATCTCCCGCAGGAAAGCGATTTTCAAGTTCATCAGAATTAGAAGCTACTACACCGGCAGGCGTCAACTTACGATGACAGTATTCCAGACACCATTCGATAAGAGGCCATAACTCCCGGGCTTCTTCTTTATCACCACGGGCAAGCGCATACCGCGCGGCACCGTAAGCAATCATAGCTCCATCTCCCCGGTCTTTGGCTCCATGCCAGGTTCCTACTCCTTCGGAGATAATAGAACTGGGAATAGGACGGTATTCGTCATTCATAAAACGGGCAAAATGCCGGAAAGAGTTCAAAGCAGATTCATTTCCTATTTCATATCCCAGATAAGGGAAGAAAGGATTGATATACTCAGCCTGGTCATTGGCCCAGATGGCTGCATAGTATGCTTCACCGCCGGGACCATGCATCAGACCGCCTTTTGTACGATAGATGCTTTCGGCTCCACGAAGCTTGGCAAAAGCAAACATACGATTTAATACAGGGTCGGGAGTATCAAGGACAAGATTGTTCCACCATTGATTGATCAGTGCCTGACGTCCGGCACGTTCGGATTCAATATTAATGCGGGCCAATGCTGCATCACCAGCTTTACGACCGGAGAAGATGGCATAGAACTCGAGTTTGCCACCTGGTTCTACTGTGAAAGTTCCGTTCTTCGAAAGAGAGGCTTCAATGGTATAAGCACCATAAACTCCGGCTTCCTCGGGAGTATTGTACGTCACCTTCCACTCAGGAACACGCATTGTAACAGGGTGTTCTCCGGCATTGGTAAAAGAATACTCCTCACAATAATAGTCATTATTGGGTGAGGGGTACAGAGTCCGGGTCAGTTGAATAGCGTTCTCTACTTCTTTCCGGCTACGGATATATCCAAAAGAACTACGAACGGTCATGATACCATTGAAGGTAATATCGCTGACGCGTTCATTTAACAAAGTCTGATCGTCAATAGTGACCATAGCCGGGATATTGACTTCAAAACGCTGCTTGAGATTGTTTTGTGTTTTATTGGGTTGCATACGAAGCATAGGAAAGACAAGGCTGCGATTGAGGTGAAAAGCCCGGTCGGCATCTACTCCGTAACGAAGAACAACGGAAAGACGCTGTCCACTCATTTCAAGATGATCATAATGGGGAATGTCTTCTTTAATTTGCCAACGAATAGAGCCTTCGGGAGTGATATCCCAACGGTCTTTATTCTGTGCCGAAAGGGTTAATCCGGCAAGGACAAAGAAAAAAGATAGAGAGATTAGTTTTTTGTTCATCATAATTATTATTTAATGGGTTATAAATATCATTCAACAGGCAATCTGCCAGTCTCCACTTTGCCTGTTTACAGTCTACGCCTTGCCTGCATGCAGTATAGGCGTAGGCTCCATGCAGGCAAGGCGTTAACTACAAACAGGCCTTACAAGATGTAAACGGAACATCAATTGTGCAAATTACGCAAATAAATTTGTAAGAATAGCGTTCCATCGAAGATAAATAATGTAACAATCAAACTGCTTTGTGCCGACGTACCTCCCCCTCCCTTTTGAGCCCTCCTCTTTCCAGGGAAGATATAGCCCCCCAGCGCAGCCCCACTGTCCACTGTCAATTGTCAACTGTCAATTGTCAACTGTCAATTCTCCACTGTCAACAGAATCACTGCACTCTCAAACTGATTACTGAGCGGATTTGCGATACCGGTTGTCATCAACTCTGCTCCGGTGAAGAGTTTACCATGGGCGGCAAAACGGGAAGGTGCCATCCGAAGGGCACTTCCCCGGCCGGGAAGGCCCTGTCCTTTCGGAAGATTCACTTCTGTAATACGATAACGTTTATTGGCATCCAATCCATTTAATAGAATGGCCGGAACATTACCATCTTCTGTCTGATAAATATAAACAACCGCACGTTCTTTATCTTCGGAGACATAGCTCAATGATGCTATCGGCTGTTCATATGGAGAAACCAAACGGTACAAATCACCCTGCATCACCAATGGACGGATACTTTCTTTATAAAGTTTCACAGCAGCAGCCAGTTGTTCACGCTCTTCGGGAGTAGCTTTATCCAGTGCTAAATCGATACCGAAAGAGCCACTTAATGCCACATCAATCGCCATCTTCAGATGACGTTTACCCATACGCGTCACATGTGCCGAGATAGTACTTGCCGGGAAGAAGTGAGAAAAGCCCCACTGAATCTTGATACGTCCCAACGGATCAGTATTATCACTCGGCCAGAAACTATGAAAATACTGCATTGAACCATAATCCACACGCCCCGAACCTCCGGCACAAAGCATTGCCATCACATCCGGAAAACCTTTTGCAAAGCGATCCATCAACCGGTAAAGTGCCCAGTTATAATCTATCAACAGATGACTTTGTTTGTCCGGCTGCAAATAGGTAGAACCCGGCTGCGTCACATAGCGGTTGCAATCCCACTTCACATACGAAATATCCGGATTGGGACGTAGTGTTTTGTCTATCACCTCCCATTCATACTGTTGCACTTCAGGACGTGTCAGGTCGAGTATCTCCTGATGACGCCCCAAAATCGGTTCACGCTTCTGCTGGGTAATAATCCATTCAGGATGTTTATTATAGAGTTCACTCTGTGGGTTTACCATCTCCGGCTCCAGCCAGATACCAAAACCAACTTTACGTTTCAAAGCTTCTTTGGCTATATAAGAGAGTCCGCGTGGAAGTTTTTTTGTAGATACTTCCCAATCACCCAGACCGTGTTTATCGTCATCACGAGAATAGGATCCGTTACCAAACCAGCCATCATCCAATAAAAAGAGTTCGGCACCAATTTGGCGTGCACCATCAAAAAGTCCTTTCAGACGTTCTTCATCAAATGTACAGTGAGTTGCTTCCCAGTTATTGAGTAATACAGGACGGTCTTTTTCCGCATCACGGATACCGTAAGCACGTGCCCAACGATGAAATTTACGACTAATATCACCTTTCCCCTGTTTACTGTAAGCATAAAGAATAGCAGGTGTAATGAAAGTATCACCACGTTCCAGATGATACTGCGAACCGACCGGATTGATACCTGTCAACACGCGAAGATTATTATTCCAGTCAACCTCAAAGGCAAGCTGAAAACTACCCGCCCATTTCAGAGAACCGGCAAGCACTTCGCCCTTATTCTCATCTGCTTCACCATTAAGAGAAAGAAGGAAAGAAGGAATACGCATCTGATTGGCACGTATACCAAGCTTGGAATCAAGAACTTTAATACCCGTAGTAAGCTCTTCCTCGGCAAGAGTCGCTTCACGTTTATAATTACCTATGAATTGAGTAAGCCGGTAATTCTTTGCTTTCAGTACAGGAGATGCAGAAGCATAGCGATAAAGTATCACCTTGCCTTTTTCATTGTGTGTGATTGTGTTCCATATCTCCATCATACTGGTAGATTCATAACACTTGATGTAAATATCTACAGAGAAAGGATAAGCAGGATCTTTCAGAGAAATAACGGTTTGTGTAATACCGTCACCCAATTGCTCCGTCTTATGATTCGTATAGAGCAATTCCGTAGAGGTATTACCGTCTACATGAGTAGCCTGCAAAGCTGGTTCAGTCAGTACACCATTACCGTAAGGTGGAAGAAACTCCCACTCACGCGAAGGCATTTTAACGGGAACTGTTACCTCTTTAGATACATCACCAAAAGCAAGCTGATAAAGGCGGCCGTCAGTACCAACCATAAAAGATAATTTCAGATCACCGGAGGTAACATTAAATAATTGTTTTGCTATAGGATTGTCATCTGCTGCCCGGGCTAACAGAGGGCATAAAGACAAAAGGAAAAAGAGATAGATGTATTTCTTCATTTTAGTTGAAAATTAAAAGTTTATTTAGTTGAAAACTGAAAGTTTATTTGGTTGAAAGTTGAAAATGAGCCGCGCCGATGCACCTCCCCCGCCCTTCGGGCACCCCCTCTCAGAGGGGAATGTGCTGCACTATCATCTGCATAGCAACTGTCAATTGTCAACTGTCAATTGTCAACTGTCAATTATCAATTGTCAATTGTCATAAATCGCCAAGTCACCTCCCCTACCGAATCAGGTTTTCCCTTTTCAGCCTTCGAGATAGTGCCCTTCATTTTACCATTCTTTTGACGTACTACACTAATATCTCTCCATGTGTATACTCCCTTCTCATAATCAAATGTTTCACCATCATCATCATACAGACGATAAGAGCCATTTGCTTTCCCATAGTGACGAATTTCCAGGTTCACTTTTACTCCCGGTTTCGGTGCATGAAGCATCGGCTCCATCATCGGAATGATAGCTCCGTCTTTCACATATACAGGAATACGATCCAGTCCCGGAGTTACTGTTATTGTCTCTCCATTACCAACATATGCACCGGTATAAAAATCATACCAATCACCCTGTGGCAGTACGACTTTACGCTCCGTCTGCCCCTTAAACATAGGCGCTACCAGTAAATATTCACCTGCCATATATTGGTCTTTTATTTCTTTAGTCACAGCTTCCAGATAGGGATTATCTTCCAAACTCTTCTCTTTCAGTTCTGTTGTTACCGCCGCATCCGGATTGAATCCGGCTTCCAAACTCATACCACGGAAAGGAGGAATACCATCAAAATGATAACGCGCAAATTCCGTATACCAGTAAGGCATCATCTGCATACGAAGCAACGCATACTCTTTCACTTGTTCGGCAACCTCCGGAAATGTCCAGGGTTTCGTACCACTACTCCACGCATTAATCATTGCCATCGGGGAAAAAACAACCGACTGGAAACGGCGTAACCAATCTTCCGCAGACTTAGAGCTACGTACTTCCGGAGTCCACAATACACCACAATATCCGGAGTTGATCAATGCTGTAATGAAGTCCGGGTGACTATAATAATCATTATAAATAACATAAGGCATAGAAGATGCTCCGGCATTTGATGCACGTACCAAACCGAATGTACGTTGATTGCGTGCCTTGTAGAGTTCAGCTGTTGTACGCTGTACCCAAAGCCCATAAGTTTGCCTCATCTGCTCGGCAGATACCCCCGATGGGAAAGTAGCCACATCCGGCCAGAGATAATAATCATATCCGTCTACTTCATCTACTTTATAACCACTTACACCTATATCTACATGCTCTTTATTCAGTTTATTTTTCCATAAAGAGCGTGCTTTCTCACCAGCCAAATCGGGAACAATACCGCACCACACCGTATGTGAACCACTTACAGGATACATATCCTTATATAGCTTTGAATCAGGAGACACATACGGGTTTGTCCACAGATTGATACGCACGCCTTTGTCGAGCATGTCCTTTACAAAACCCGAAGGATCGGGATAACGTGTAGCGTCCCATTCAAAGGTGCAAGGGTATGCTTTGCTCTGCCATCCCGGCTCCAAACCAATAAAGTCTAACGGATACCCCTGACGTTCAAACTCATCCGCTTCTTGTTTCACCTGCTCGGCAGTGTATAGTTTTTGTGTACGTTGCGTAAAACCGAGTCCCCATCGTGGAGGTAACGTACCGCCACCACAGAAAAGGTTGTAACGACGTACTACATCCATTGGAGTAGGACCGGCAAAAAGATATATCTCTGTCCCCGGTGCAGGTACAAGAATAGAAACCGCATCCGAATAAGGGCGTGACGACCAGGATTTATCCGTATTACGATCTTTCGCTACCGGAGCATTGGGACTGTCTTTCAGTGCACCACTTCCGGCATATACGGTAATATAACGTGCCGAATTAATAAATACACCATAGCCCTGGCTGGAAACATAAAAAGGAACCGGAGCATGCGTACGTCCATTGTCCTTACCACCGTAATGGTCTACATGCAGATTCAGGATTTTACCACGTTGATGTACAGTTTGGAAGTTAAGTCCAAAACCATACAGTTGCTCTTTTCTCTGTAAGGGAATACGCAAAGCTGTCTGCCCATCTTGAATATTGCCTTTTATTTCAGAGGCAAATGCAGGTAACATTACCTCCGGCAAACGGCTGAAACCTTCCATTTTTGGAGTAACATCTGCCACTTGCAACAATGAATAACTTTCGGGAGTTCCTACAACTCCTTTCCAAACACCGGGCGCCACCTGCTCCCAGCTTATTTGTGCAGCAAGCTGCGCGACTGTCCATATGGACAGAATAAGGGTTACAATGTATCTTTTCATTTTTATAATTATTTAATTCAATTGACAGTGGACAATTGACAGTGGACAGTTGACAATTGACAATTGATAATTGACAATTGATAATTGATAATTGACAGTTACTATGCAGCGTGACAACGCAGCCAACTGTCAACTGTCAATTGTCCACTGTCACCTTCAAGTTAGGATCGAGAGCATCCCAAGGATGCGGAGTCAGCTGCCAAAAGGCAGGATGCTGATACCGGCCAACTATTATCTAATCGTTCCCGCAAACCCACCGTTTGCCAATAACTTCACTTTAACTTTTCCATCTATCACAGAGATCACTTCGTTTCCGAAAGAATCCTTATCTTTTCCATCAGTAATCCAGGTAGAGGACAACTCCTTACAAGCCTCCGGTAAAGAGAATTCCAACTCGCGCTCTTCATTCTTCCCGTTGATACCACCCACATACCAGACTTTTCCTTTACGACGTGCTACCACTGCAAAATCTGACGGATAACCAGCCAACAACTGACTTTCGTCCCAGACAGCAGGCACATCTTTTAAGAAAAGTTTGGGCATGCGTGGCAATTCTTCATACGCCTCTATTCTATCTGCATAACACTGAAAACCGGATTCAAAAACCACTGCGAGTGCTAACTGATGTGCTACCGTTGTTTGACGAATAGCCGGTACTCCCTGCCGTATCTTATTTGAAAAAGTAACAGGTGTATAATCCATTGACCCCACTACATTCCGCGTAAAAGGTACTGTAGCATTATGTTCTGCCGCCCGGTCACAACGCTCCTGACGTCCTAACGTCTCTGCTCCGCGTATTGCTTCGGTAGTCATCAGGTTAGGATAGGTCCGTTCAAAGCCGCGAGGCAAAGTTGCTCCATGTAAATCAACAAGTAAATAAAACTCAGCCGCATCTTTTAGTATAGCCGGATAAAGCTGTATGATACGCTGTTTATCCGTATCGAAGAAGTCTACCTTGATACCTCTTACTCCCAGCCTGCTGATACGTTCCATTTCCGCCCGACGCAATACAGGATCGGACATAAGACGATGCGTTGGAATACTATCCATCTCTCTTCCCGCACCGGAATGATACCACAACCAGACACCGACTCCTTTTTCTCCGGCATACTTCACCACATCTTCCATCGTACCTCCATTGTCCATTCGTTGCCATCCGGCATCAATCAATACATACTCCCATCCCATCGCATGGTTGAAGTCTACATGTTTTATTTGTGTTTTATAATCACGAGTAGTTCCACCAGCATACCACCAACTCCAGGAAGCACGTCCCGGCAATACCCAGGAATCATCTCCTATCACTGACGGCGGATTCAGATGAGAAACCATCTGTGTACGGAAAACCGTATTCAGTTCCTTACCCACGATAATAGCACGCCAGGGTGTATACCAGGGGAGGGTGGAAACAGGCTCTACCGCATCTGGAACAACAGGTTCTTCTATCTCAGGAAAACGTATTTTATAAGCTTTGTTTTTTCCCGAGTTATCAATATGTGTAGCCGGATAAGAACCATCCAGATAAGCCTCAGTAATCATCATCCAGCAGTCATTGGTATTAAAAAGCATCGGAAAAGCCCAGCCACGACCATGGGATGCTTCGGTATTGATAGCAATTCCGTTCTTTGAATACTGCTCGTAACTTGGTTTGTGACGCTCATTCCAATCATACGGATGAATCCATGCTTTACCGTTGGCAGGTACTGAAAATTCTGTTAACTCATCTGTTATGGTATGTTGCTTCCCGTCATCCTCTTGTGTAAAGGCATAGCGGAAGGCGATACCATCATCGTATGCCCGTACAATCAGCTGAAAACCCTCAAAGGGAATCGTCATCTCCCGACAGGCATTCACAGTCCTAAGTTGTTTACCTGCCTTCAGCTCATAAGGTTCATTCATTGTTTTCACTACTGCTTTTCCTGCAGGGCGCGCATCTTTCCCATATTCTATCCCATCCATCACCAGTCCGAGACGGGACGGATTGATCACTAATGAGTCACCACAATAAACGGAATATTGAAGTATAGTTGTCCCCTCACCTTCCGGTACCTGTGTTGCAACAAACCGTACTGCACCATCGGGTGACGCCAACGTCCACTCTTTCTCAGCCCGGCATCCCAGACAACAAAAGAGAATCAGCGAATAAAAAATTGCTTTCATGGTATTTTGTCTTTATTTGTATATTTCCATATCACCGTCCTCGCAAATTATCTCGGGACGTGCATCGGGATTCTTTAGTTCAAAGGTTACGTTCTTTAGTTTCAATCCGCGTACGTGACGTGCCCAAACACCATAAGCCGGAATCTTCGGGCCAAAGGTTTTTACTTCCGGATACTGGTCTATTGCCTCCGGCACTTTAGAGAGAGCATCTTCGGAAGTTCCCGTACCGAGCAGACGAATCTGTATATTTTCAAGTGTCAGATTAGTGATGTAATGTCCCGGAATACCGGTAATAAGAATACCGGAGGGAGGAGTGAGTTGTGCTTTATCAGCAGCTACAGCTTTTACATTCCGGATCGTGACATTTTCAAATACCCCCACCGGTTGTTGTGTATCCTGTCCTTTACGAAATACACTCAAACGGGCACCGAGACGGAAAAGCATCGGAGTACGTACTTCTTCCATAGTAATGTCTGAGATTTCGACATTACGCAGGTGAGCTCCGTCTACCGAGAAAAGTTTGATACCCCCATTCTTAGTATCATAAATGTGACAATTACTGATACGAATATTCTCGAAACCGGCCATGGACTCCGTCCCCATCTTAATACCAGCCTGATTGCTTTTAAGCTTCATATTCTCTACAACGATATCATCACATCCCATTTTACTGGAAGTTGTCTTAAAGCAAAGTGCATCATCGCCACTGATAATATCACAATTGCTGATACGCACATGCTGACAACCGTCGATATTAATTCCATCATTGTGTGCAACCCCGAAACTGCGAATCGTCACATTGTCTATCTTCACATTGCGGCACTGAAAGTAATGGGAAGTCCAGGCACCGGCATACTTCAAAGTAACATCACGTACAGTTACTCCTTCGCAACGTACCAGGCGAAGCAAAAAGGGGCGAAGTCCCCAACGCTTACCTTCGGGACGTGTATCCACTTTGATGTGTCTTTCTTTTAATGCAGAGCCCTGACCATCGATACTGCCTTCTCCTTCAAGAGTGACATTCTTTGCGTCAACAGCCACCAACAATGCCCAGCCGACATCAATTCCCAAGCCTTCTGTAAAAGGATCGAGATTGTCATAGGCTTTATAATCCGTAGTACCCAAAATCAAAGCATCCTTTTCCAAATGCAGGGTCACATTATCTTTCAGTACAATCGTAGCCGAAAGATAGGTACCAGCCGGAACAAGTACCGTGCCACCTCCAGCCTTATGGCAGGCATCGATTGCCTTTTGAATAGCAGGAGAATCCAGCTTCTTCCCGTTACCACGGGCACCGTATTTTTTCACATTAAAAGTTTCTGCAGATGCACCTGTAATCAGGAACAGCATCGTGAATAGAAAAATACAGAGTCTTTTTGTCGTCATAAGTTGTGAATTTTTAGTTTATGAGTTTTTAGTTTACAAGTTCTTTAGTTTATGGGATTGTTGGCTTCTTCTCCCTTGCTACCGTTACCGAATAAATACGGTTGCTACGCTTTCCCAGATGTTCTAACTTCATAGAATTCTTCCCGGCAGTCAATGTCACCGGAAAAGCAAACTCTCCTTTTTTACTACCCGACGTAGCTAAATAACCGATATTCTCACTTACCAGCTGATTGTTAAGATACAGGTAGGAAGGTACCGGACTACCGCCCGAATAAGAAAACAGCAAATAATATTCTCCCGTTGCAGGAACATCAATCTGCCATGTCAACGCTCCTTTTGAACTCCCTTTTTCACCACGAAACTCAGCAAAGCCTTCGGCCTCAACAATGGCAGAACCCTCGGTTTGTGCTTCTTTCACATCATAACAACGCACATCTGTAAAACTCCTGACAACCAGTTTCTGTACCGCCTGTACTGTACCGCCTTTCTTCACAGCCAGTTCATACATTAATGACGTCTCCGGTTTCACCACGCAAGAATCATTGGCAGCTACTGCCTCTCCATTTAGCAATACTTCTTCCCCATTTGATGTTTTCCAATACAGAGTAACAGATTGATCTTCTATTTTAGAAATACGGTCGGAATAAAAATATTCAATAGCAGGACGCTCTGCATCCAGAGGGACACGATAAAGCTCAATCCCCTTGCCTGTTTTCAGATTACGTGAGTACATACGATCATCCGGGTTATTCCAATGTTCATGTACTCCCAAACTCTTCTGTGCCCGGCCTTCATACCTAATTCCTGAAGGAGGATTGCCTATATTAGCCGCTTCATGCATAAAGTTATCCGCATTGGCTGCAACAGGCATTTCCGAACGTATAAAGTCCAGTACTACCGACTCTATAGCTACCTGGTCATTAGAAGCCAGAAAACTTGATGTCCATCCATCGTTAAAAGGAGCACGTTTGAAACGAACAGCACGTCCGTTATGAATAGGATTCACGTACATAGCATCTACAATGTATACAAGTGTATTTCCCCCCAAACGTTCATGTGCCATCAAATCGACAATACTGTTATATGTTCCCATTCCCCGAAACTTAGACCAATCGCGGATAGACAGATGCAAAGGAGAAACATTGCCAATGGAACCAAAATGATTTTTGCCGGTAGCTGTTATTCCCGTCTGCCCTGCACTGTCCTTCCAATTATCGGTAGGACGGGAATGACGCTTCATTAATGCCATATTAATCATATAATCCGCCTCATAGGCAGCACGTGCCAGACTCATTGCACCCGGATCGGTTATTTCACTTGAATAGCGAATTACATCGGGTACGAAACCTCCCCAATTCTGATAGACTACATCGGGATAAACCGGTTGCAGGTAAGTATAAATGGCAGAGATACCACGACGCTGTGCATCATATACTGTAATACAGTGCTGAGGTACGTTCATTATATCGACCAACTGATGCAGAAGTGCATAGACAGACTGTGGAGTAGCATCTATTATATTACTTCCGCCATTATCATTCAGATTTACTTTTATAGCTATTTTTTCTCCTTCTTTATATCCTGTAGCTCCCTTACCTTTTTTCTTATTAAAGGTACGGAACAGTTCATCCCAGGCACGGTCTATTGTTTTTTGGTGGGTCAAAGAGATGATGACTCCCTCCATCATGTCACACACACGGGTCTGACTATTATTATCCGCATCCGAATATAGTCCGTGTTTACCATCCCAAACCGCTGCCTGCGGATCATGCGCCCAAGCCACACGTCCCGGGTGAATACCTCGTGCCACTCCCATTGGTGCATTGGGTTTATCTGTCGGAGTAAAAGTCCCCATATCCGAACCATTGTCTATCTGCTTGCCAACCGCCTGTCCGAACAAAGAATTATCTACCGACATTATATAAAATGTGCCTGAAAGTAAAACACCGGCAAAAAGTACGGCAAGCCCCTTATAGAAATGTCGTGAATTCCGGAGTTGAAGAAATTTCTTCCAAGCTCCCCACCCTACTAATGTACTACTGAAAAAAGCCAGAAAAGAAAAAGCCAGTGGTGCTGCTACTTGCTGACAAGGATAAGCAATACGTGAAGGTTTAGGTACTACTCGAATGAGAAACCAGATTAGTGCCGTTAACCCCATTAATGGGAAGCAAATTTTAAGAACCACATTCTTTTTATTAATACCAACAATTCGTCCACTTCGGGGACAGGTTTTAAAAAACCAGTTTTTTATCTTTTTCATATTATCAGATACATTAAATTCTCACTTTGTTACGTCACAAAAGTAGTTATATAAAAAAGAGACGATTTTAAGTATTCATTCAAATACTATAGAAATCGTCTCATACATCAATAAAAACACTTATTTCTTCTTATATACCAGTTCAATTCCGCTCTTTTGTCCTAAATTACGACTATACTGTTTATCTGTAGGATTATTCCAATGTTCTAATACACCAAGACTATGTACACCTGTTCCGTCCTGTTCGGGATCATAGAAAGTGCCGGATAGCGGATTATTTGCCAATGCTGCTTCCACAAGATACATATCACAGTAATTCACATCTGCCATCCGTGGAAACTCCGTACTAAGAAAATCAATACCTACAGCATCAATTGCTACAGGATCTTGCGAAGCAAATAAAGAACAGGGCCAATTGCCTCCAAAAGGCTCCATCTTCCATTTTCCAGAAGGAGCCCCATTCACCTTTTCTGATCCATAAAGCCCGTCAATAAGAAAAAGCATGGTCTTTTGCCCTAAATCTTTGTGAGCAATATAATCAGTAAACGTCATATATCGCGGACGTCCGCCACGATCCTGATTAAAGTTATTATGCTGATTCTTACGAAAATTGCGATCAATATCAGTGACACCATACCAATTTTTTGCACAAAGCGTAACACCTTGACCTCCATGGCCTTTCAACAAAGCCATATTGATAAGATAATCAGCCTCAATAGCGCAACAAGCCAGACCGCGAGCCAGCTTTCCGTTATCAACCGAGTATGGAATGGCATCGGAGATATAGGTTGATTTCACCCGTCCGTTCCCCCCTTCATTATCCAGATAAGTTACATCAGGAAACTCTGTATTACATTTTTCAAATAAAGTATGAGTGATAAAGCGACTCGCATCAAACACCGTGATCTGTTGTTGAGGGATCCCTCCCTCGTATATCAGGCTACGCAACAAGGAAAGCACAAGATGCGGAGAAGCGTTCAGTTCTTCGGAGTCATCATGTGAAAACGTATTGTTCTGATTGATTTTAATTGCAATCTTTTCCCCTTTCCGATATCCCTTACCACCTTTGCCATGTTCGCGATTAAAGTAGGCAAACAGAGCATTCCATGCTTTCTTCTCACTTTTCTCACCCGTCAAAGAAAGAAGAGACTGCACCACTAACCAATCTGCATCCGACTGATTGGTGTAATGATCTTCATACCAGAAACCAGTACCTTTCTCCCATGTTGCAGCTCCGGGAGCATGTGACCAGACAACACGACCGGGATAAATTCCTTTTGCCGTACCCACAGGGTTATTCTTTCCCCATGCCATCTTCGGTTCACTAACAGGAAGAACGATTTGCGCCAGCATCTCACCACTGTTCTCTATCGCCATCATACCTCCGAAAAATATCAATAAAAAGAAAAACAACGTTGTATAAAGGTAATGACGTGCACGCAATGCCTGTTTCATCTTCCGGTAGCTGAACCATGCACCTGTAAAAGACAACAGATAGACGACGAAAGCAGACATCATAGGAGCAGCTGCCTGCATACAAGGATAGGTAGCCCGCGAAGGCTTAGGAACCACACGAACCAGAAACCAAACTGTAGAAGAGATACCCAACCCCCAAAAGAGGAAAATATGATACCACCTGGCTCTGTTACAACTCTCAACTTTCTGCCTGAAATAGAGATATATCTTCTTTATCATTTTCTTTGACTATTAATTATAATAAGTACTGTATCCTAATTAAATGATAGTATCATTGAAACGCAGCAGATTATCACAAATTCACGCAAAGAATATCGTCTCTCAAGTAGTACAGCAAGCCTTCTAATTTGCGATAATCTGCGATCATTTACGTTTTAATAAAACGCTATCATAGTATGAATTAAATTTGAAGTATTACTTAAGTAATAATACTTAGTGCTTCGTTACATATATTATTATGTTCCATTACATATATTGTTATATCCCGTTACATATACTGTTAGGAAGGGTCCGCTCTGATGAGAAGAAAATCATTGTCTTATATCTTCGCAGTCTATCAATTTCACTTCTTCTTTATCTGATATTCCTTTATCCACCTGCAAACTTTCTACCTCACCTCCTATCACATCATCCATCACTACAGCATAGCGTCCATCCGGTTGTTCGGCAGCAATACGACAATTCTTCAATAAGAAGCCCTTGACATGGCGTGCCCAAAATCCGAACGCCGGCTGTATCTTCAGGTCTCCTACATTATAGCGGCCTACTCCTATCTCCGGTGGATATGCTTTTGCATCTTCCGACGGATGGCCTCCCTTTACTTTCAAACTCACATCATGGAATTGCACATTATTGATGTACCCCGTATGGTTCCCATCCGGCAGACGGAATGTCAACCCACCTTCCACAACATCCGAATCAGGCAGTTTAAATCCTGCAATAATAGGAGTCGCTTTACTTTGTGAACCGTCATAAGCTTTCCAACGGTCGCCACGAAATGAACTACCACCATAGACCTCTTCAATATCCACCCCACAGATAACAATATTCTCTACCTGCCCAATGTTAGAATTGGTTACAAGCAGTTCCTTACGTACCACTCCATTTTCAGTGAAAGTAAACGGAGCAACATCGGCTCCCAATACACGCCCACGATTGGAAATAGAGATAAAGAAGGGGGCTCTCGTACGACGCATTACCGAACGGGAATGTATAGGACCTGTTTTACCGCTATTCAGATAAACATTCTTCACATGACCACCATCATTGGTAGAAATAGAAAAACCCGCCTTATTAGCACCCAACACATAGATATTATCCACATACAGATCCTGAATATCATCTGCTGTTTCTGATCCTATCTGAAAGAGATTACAGTTAGTATCTCCCACAATATTTCTCACCATGTAATGGCGTGCCGGACGAGTAAAGCCCAATGAACAATCCGAACCGGGTTTTACAATATCATCCGAACTTACCTTAGAGTAGATATTTGTTACCGTCACATCATTGCATGCCATAAAATCATAAATATCGCGGGCATTCTTTGTACTATGCTTTGCAAAGTAAGTATCATGTACATGAATACCATCCGTACCTGTAGCCAACAACACAAAATGCCCTCCCTGATCAATGTGCAGCATTGTACTGTCACTATATAACCTGTTATCTCCTTCTATATAATAAGGTATGTCCTTTTCCGGATCATACCACATATCTTTCTTTACATCCCATCCGCCAATCTCTACATTCGTACAAAGTTTTAAAGAAAACATTTTATCACTACGTTTTTCCGGAGAATTATTCATCACTTTATCCGAAATCACAATATTACCATTACCGGTAATACGCCCCGTACCTACAACTTTTACATTGTCAATTCGTTCTCCAAAGAACATGCAATTGCGAAAGAAAGTATGTCCTACATCTTGCTTCGTAAGATAATTTTCCGGGTCGGCATAAGGACGCGGGTCTGTGGGCGAGAGCCCTGAACGATAAGCACGATCACTAAACCAGGTTACCTCGGGAGCATCGGCACCGGGCAATGCCTGTATCGTAGCATCACTATCCAGATGCAACCACACATTACTTTGTAAATGGATAGTACGTACATTATAGGTTCCTTGGGTAAATCGAAGGATACCACCTCCCAAACGGCTCATATTGATAATAGCCTCATTGATAGCTTCCGTATCATCAGCTACTCCATCTCCTTTTACACGATAATCTCTGATATCTTTTCGTCCGGTATAGAACCATACAGTGTTGGATTCTCCTTTATTCTGCCCTCCTTTGACACGAAGTTTGAAAGCATACAGGCGATTCGGTTCCAATCCGTTCGCAGCTGTCTCACGACTATCAGGAGTTACTTCCGCCCGGGCTGTTGTCCATGTATTCCCACCGTCTGCTGATTGAAGCAGTTCTACGGAAGAAGCGTTGTGAGGGGGAGTCCAGGAAAAAGAGGCATACGTATATTCCTGTCCGGGACGATACGTAAAATCACGCAACGGAGTACGTACAAGATCAGCAACAGTGGTAATGCCTTCCAAATCTGCCACAGCAACAGGACTCTGCAATACTTCCGGCTTTGAAGTTGTATAAATAGCTTCAAAGCGATTTATTCCTTTACGCACCGGAGCTACTCCACGAAAGCAGATCCGCAGATCCGGACCATTTGAAGGTCGAAAATCAAGACCACTAAATACAATCACCGTTCCCCGCTCACCTTCATCCCACAAGGCTACATTCCCCACTTTATTATATGAGTAGTGAGTGCCGGTACGCCCTATCGATTGTTTAGGCAGATCACGCAATAATGCCTCCCCACGTCCTATCACGTTCACGGTTGTATTATCAAGTGTCACGACGATACCTGCCGGGACACGGATTTCTACCTTCACCATCGGACTTCGCTGTCCGGCCCGGAAATCAAGAAAAATGTTACCCGGCGCGTTTATTGTAGCCTGTTCGCGATGTAACAACAATTGTGCCGGAAGGGCAGCATTTCTTATTCCAATCATCCACCGCCGGGTGACTTTTCCCTGTGGAGAAACTAACTCCATACGATCACCTTCCAAGGGCGTTCTATCTACCTTGATATTACCATGAAGATCCGTCACCCGGCAAACAGCTTTTTCCGACTTGGAAAAGAGTTCTACTAATTCAGTAACGGAAGGTAAAGTAGAAACCAGTCCCTCCCCCTCGGGAGTATCTACTGTATATCGGTACGTCGTTCCGGAAGATAATAATAAAGAATCTGCTTTCAAGACCCAGGGAGTAAGCCCGGAAGCTGCCTGTGCACTCATTCCCAGACAACATAAAGCAAACCAAAGCACAGGTGTTTTTCGTGTAATAGAATTCATCATTCAATCCTCTAAAATAGTTTTAATTCTCAATTAACTTTATCACAGCGGCAAAGCTAACGGAAAAAAGAAAAAAGCCTTTGCAGTGTTGTCGCAAAGGCTTTCAATTTTATATCATAAATGTAGAAACAAGAGTCAATAATTGAGCCAAACCTTAAATGAAGCTATCTTCTCCTTACTTACCAATATTTTGTCTTTGAATGGGGGAACGACCTCTACCACTACTTTGTTTTGAAAATAAGGCTCTATTTTACGGATAGCATTTATTTCTACAAGCGTCTGCCGGTTAGTACGAAAAAAGTTATCCGGATCCAATTGTTCTCCCAATTTATCCAATGAGAAATCTACGATATATTCCCTCCCTTGCCGGGTAACGGCAAATGTCACCCGGTTCTCCGAATAGAAATAGGCCACATCACTCACCGGAAGTGTTATCAGTCTTTCGCCCACTGAAATAAGAAAACGGGTACGATAGCGTTTCACCGGACTTGAAAGAGTACGTAACACTTCCAGCATTTCATTCTGATGACTAAATTCATTCTCAGGATACCGACTGTGTAAAGTATCAAATTTATCCAAAGTATCGGCTAAACGTTCCCGGTGAATCGGCTTTAATAAATAATCGATGCTATTGACAGTGAAAGCACGAACGGCATAAGTATCAAAAGCCGTTGTAAACACAATCATACTTTGGGGAGAAGCTCTTTCTATAAAAAGAAAAGAGTTACCATCCATCAACTGAATGTCCAAAAAAAGAATATCGGGATGTGGATTCTCACCAAACCACTCCACAGCCTCTTCAATATTGCCAGGCAACAAGAGTATCTCCCATTCCGGACGAAGTTCTGCCAGCATTCTGTTCAGTAAACGGGCAGCAGGTATTTCATCTTCAATTATAGCTGCCCGGACAATAGGGTTATTCATGCAACAATGGTATTTTAACAAAAAATAAATCGGATGTATGTTCAATAGTTATCTCTCTTCCACATATAAGACGATAACGAGAAGATAAATTTCTCAATCCTATGCCTGAGGACTGTACAGACTTTTTAGGACGAAGGCTATTGCACACCACCAACCGGTCTTCTGCCTCTGAATAAGTAATAGAAATAACCATAGGATTACGAATAGAAATCATATTATGCTTTATTACATTCTCGGCAAGTAGTTGAAGTGTCAGTGGAGGCAATTTACTTTCCAACAATGATTCATCCAACCGACAATCTACACAGATACAATCGCCCAAACGGACACGATGCAGAAAAATATACGAATTAAGAAAGTCCAACTCATCACTCAACGTTGTGAGGCGCTGCTGCTGGCATTGAAGAATATAACGATACACATCGGACAGGTGTTGTGTAAACTGTACGGCATTTTGAGGATTATACTCTATTTCAGAAATCAATGTGTTGAGGCTATTAAATAGAAAATGTGGATTGAGCTGGCTTTGCAAAGCCTGATACTGTGCTTCGATAGAACTTTCTTCCAAACTTCTGTTCCGCTTATAAAGTACAATGGTATGCCGATAGAAATTATTAGTTGCCGTCAATCCGATAATCACCATCTCTACCAACCAAACAAGTAAAAGTAACCGTATACCGGACCAGCGAATATAAAACAGGCGATCGACATCCGCCATCCACTTCAGACCTACGAACAACAGATAGTTCAAAAGAAATAATAATATCCCCAATCCGACATAATACAGTAATACTCTTCTACGCTTTTCAACAAAGAAAAGAAATCCGCGCTTTAACCATGAGTCTACCAGAATAATACAGAAGCCCATTGCATTGAAAGCCAGCATTACGCCAATGATAAAACCCAATGAAGTAAAATCCAGATCGTCACGTTTAGGCAAATCCGAATAAAGTGCCAGCAGCAAATACGAGAAACATCCTAACCCGGAGAAAAGCAGGACATTCAATAACCGGACATATCGGGGATGAAAAATTCTCATAAGACACAGGAATAATTATATAAGTACAAAGATAAACATTTATATTGATAACAATCCCAATGCCCGTACAAATGCCGAATAACTGATCTGAGCCGTCAGACGTGACTGTACAAAATTCATTTGTGCCGTCTGATGAAACATTTGTGCATCCAATACACCATCAACAGACATCTTGCCTTCACGATAACGTTCCAGGGCCATCGCTTCGTTCTCCCGGGCTTTTATCAGAGAGTTCTCTGTGAGTGTCACCCGCTCCACAGCCTGTACATAATTGTAGTAAGCCGATTGCACTTCAAGGCTCACCACATCTTTGACCTTACTAAAATTCTCTCTTGCAATAGCTACCCGATACTCTCCTGCACGTTTCTCATTACGACGTTTTCCCCATTCAAATAAAGGAATACTGACTTTAGCATATACAGCGTAATTAGGATCAAGATCTGCTTTAAAATTATATCCCGGAGAACTATAACTACCATCTACCCCCACATAGAACTGTGGCAGGAACTGCGACTGATTGAGCTTATGTGCCGATTCCTGTATTGAAATCTTATCTTGTGCCATACGCAATTCCGGCCGATTATTACCTGCCTGATTCATATAGGCAGGCAAACTACCAACCTCATGAATCGGAGATACCAATGTATCAATCGGTATCACTGAATCATAATCAACTCCTATAAAAGAGTTGAGTGACATACGTGCCACCTCGTAGTTATTCTCTGCCTGCATCAATTGATAACGGGCATCGTTCAATTTAACTTCTGCCATCAGCAGGTCATTACGATCTACCAGTTGTACTTCTACCCGCTCACGTATCACCTTGGTTAATTCTTCTACCGACCCGGTAAACCGGCGGGTAACCTTTACCATCTCATTACGCGCCACCGTACTCCAATAGCGTAAATCTGCTTCATAACTAATATCAGATTTTATCATCTCCGATTGATTAAGAGCCAGACGACTTTCTGCCTCTGCTTTTTTCACTCCTTCGCGGATACGTCCTCCGGTGTACAACGGCTGAGTCAGTGAAACGGAAGCTCCATATTTCATGTGTCGCCCCTCAAACTGAAGTGGATTATCCAGAGAAGGTAAATCCAATGAAAGTTCTATCGGATTACCTGTATAATTGAAATTTGCTCCGGCAGAAAGCTTTGGCTTATATTCTGTTTTGGCAGATTTCTCCAACTCTTTACTTAAAGCAATATTCTTTTCGGCAGCTTTCATGTCCTGATTATATTGCAAAGCACGGTCGCGGTATTGACTCAGTAACTCGCTATGCTGCCCATAAACGGGAACAACAAATAACATTACCGATATTATTAACTGAAACACTTTCTTTTCTATATTCATAATTCCTTTTTTACATTATAAAATACAGCATACAACGCTGGAGTAATAAACAGAGTAAGTAATGTAGCAAATGTCAGTCCGAACACAATAGCTGCAGCCATACCTGCAAATACTACATCAAAAAGAAGTGGCACCATACCCAGTATGGTCGTTACCGCTGCCATCAATACCGGGCGTACACGTGACACGGTAGATTCAATAATAGCTGTATATGGTTTTACTCCGGTACGAAGCTGAATATTTACCTCATCCAGCAATACAATCACATTTTTAATAATCATACCCAACAATCCCAACCATCCTGCTATACTGAAAAAGCCAAATTCCGTCCCTGTCACCAGCTGACCAAATACGACTCCTATTACTGAAAGCGGCAAAATCAAGAAAGTGATCAATGGCTGACGATAGTTGCGGAACAGGGCTACCAAAATAAGAATCAATAACAATAATGCCAGTGGAAAGAACTTCGTTAATGCAGCCATTCCTTCTTTCTGCGTTTTGTATTGTGCATCCCAAAAGAAAGTGTACCCTTCCGGAAGCTGTATCTTCTCTATCTCGTTTTTTATTTCAGCATGTACTTCCGCCATGGTATGTCCCGGTTGCACGTCACACATGGCCGCCATAGAGAGTTGCCGGTTGTAGGTACGTATCAAAGGATATTCCCAGCCGATACGGATGTCTTTGGTTACCTGTGCCAATGGAGCCGAGTGGATTCCGTTCCACACAGCAAGATCTCCCAATTGATCAAGGTTCATTTCACGGGACATGTCCGACTTCAGCAAAACCGGTACTTTTTTCTCATTGTCACGATAAATACCAACCGACACTCCATCCCCAATCGCTTTTGTTGCCTCCATCATGTTATCTTTACCAATATTCAACTGACCCGCTTGTACCGGTTCATAATCTGTCTGCACCATCATGGCCATATTTCCCCATTCATTACGGGCATTCGCAACTTTCGGATTACGACGCATCACACCAAGCGCCAACTCTGTCAATGAATCCAGTATTGCTTCGTCCGGACCACAGAAACGGGCTTCTATCAATGCCTGTGGCACTGTGCTCAGTTCAAAACGGTTTACTCTCATAAAGACCTCCGGGAATTGCCTGCCTACCGTATCACGAAGTACTGCCTGCAACTCACGTGCCTCTTCCGGAGAACGTGCTTCAACAATACACTGTGCATAATTGGGCTGAGGACCAAAAGACGTATTAGCCAAATAAAAACGCGGAGGGGTTTGACCGATAAATGTAGATACCTGCCGGGTTGTTTCAAAGCTTTCCAAGAAGTCGGATATATCTTTAGTAGCAGCTTCCATCTGCTCTATTTTCGTCCCTTCGGGCATCCACATATCAATCGTAAAATATTGCTTATTGAGTTGAGGCGTAAATCGTTTTGGGATAAAATGAAATCCCCACCCTGAAAGGAATAACAAACCGACCATTACTCCCAACAGAAGATACTTTCGCCGAAGGGTACATTCCAACATCTTCCGGAACCAATTGTACACTTTCCCCTGATAAAGTTCGCTTTTCAGTTCTTCGGGACGAGGGCGTCTCACAAACTGTTCGATAAAAAGCGCGTTTTGCGTAATAGCAAATACCCAACTAAACAGTAATGATACTGCTATTACAATGAAAAGAGACGAAAGCAGTTCTCCCGTAATATCAGGAGAAAGATAAACCGGCATAAATGTCAGAATGGCAATCACCGTAGCAGCAAGCAAAGGTATGGCCGTATCGGATATCGCTTTCATTATGGCATTTCGTTTCCGCATTCCCCGTTCCATATTCATCAACGCCGAATCAAATACCACAATGGCATTATCTACAAGCATTCCCATAGCAATGATAATAGCTGCAAGAGACATACGTTGCAGGGCGATACCATTAGCATGCATATAAATGAGGGTTGCAAAAATGGAAAACACCAGTCCGCTCCCTATCAGTACCCCATTCTTGAAACCAATAAAGAAAAGCAACACTGCCACCACCGTAATAACAGAAATAATCAGATTCAGAATGAAACCATCATTAGCGACGGCAGATTCATAGCCTTGATCATAGATTGGTGTCAGTTTATATCCATCAGGCATCTCTGTATTGATGCGTTCCACTGTCTTCTTTACAAGAGCAGCCATGTCGACCACATTGCCATCCGCTACGGTAGAAATAGCAATACCCAAGGCAGGCGTATTATTAATCTTCATCAGATTACGTGCCGGACGCATATATTCTTCACTGACATTTGCCACCTCCTTCAACCGAAAGTATTCTCCGGTTCCGGAAATTATTGTCATATTTTCAAGCTCTGCTAAATTAGTGAAACTACCACGTGCTTCAATACGAAGGCGATTATTCCCATTCTCAACAGCCCCTGCATCCACAACCTTGTTTTGTTTATCGAACGCACGGATTATATCCGCTGTTGTTATGCCCGTCTGAGCCATTAATGAAGGCTGTACCAACACCTCGATTACAGGATTTTGAATACCAAAAACTTCTACTTTAACTACATTTTTAATTTTAAGCAATTCGTTTTTTATGTTTTTAGCCTGATTTTCCAGTTCGCGATACGAATGCTCTTCGCCATGTAAGCCATAAAATACTCCAAGAACATCTCCAAAGTCATCGTTCACGACCGAAGTAGTAGCACCCGCAGGAAGCTTGGACTGTGCATCATTCACTTTACGACGAAGCTTATCCCACAACTGTTGCATCTCGTCTGCACGAATTTCTTTCTTGACATATACGGTAATTTTTGATAATCCGGCACGGTTATCCGTTTTCAGATAATATAGTTCGCCCAACGACTGAATAGCCTCTTCAAGTACGTCAGTTACCTGTATCTGTACCTCATGAGGTGATGCACCCGGATAAGCAGTAGTCACAAGTGCCTGCTTAATGGTAAATGGCGCATCTTCCAGTTTACCCATTTTAAAATACGAATAAAGCCCTCCCGCTAATACCAAAAACAAAATCAGCATTGCAAAAGCACGATTCTTTAAAAAGAATGCTACAATTTTTTTCATACCTCTTTGTTTATTTGATAACGCTTACCTCTCGGTCCTCCGAAAGAAACCCATGTCCGCTCAATACTACTATATCACCCACAGAAAGTCCTGATACAACCTCTATTTTGTTATCATTCTTTAAATCCCCTATATTCACAGGAACAGTCTTTACCCGGTTATCTTCTGTCAGTTTCCACACAAAAGTTCCTGTCGTAGGGCGATGACACACTGCCAATTGAGGAATAAAAACGGATTTCTTTTCTACTGTTGAATCACCAGGAAGTGTGATTGTTAGTGTACCACTCATACCACCCAATAATTCATTATTCTGATTATCGAGAACAGCTGTTAACAGAAAAGAAAGATTATTGGAGGTTGTACTTTTAGATACTTCTACATCTGTAGTAGTATAAACTTTATCTTTCAATGCATCAAAGCGGAACTTTAACCCGCTACCTGAGGAGAAAGCAAGTTGTTTTTGCAGAATAACAGCCATATTTTCAGGGATATAAGCCTCTATTTTTAGACGTGAAAGATTTATAAAACTGACCACAGGTTGCGAAGCACGTACCTCCTGATATCGCTCTATATTCACCGTCTGGATATATCCGTCAAAAGGGGCATATAGACGGGTGTCCTCCCATTCATTGGCTGCCGTTTGGTATGCGGCACGGGCTATGGCACAATCTGCTTTTGCTTTCTCATAAGTACTGGCTGAGATATTTTCTTTCTCATACAATGCAGCGATTCGCATATATTCTGCTTCTGCCTGTTGATACACAGCTTCCGCTTTCTCTTTACGTACTTTAAAATCGCGGTCGTCAATAGAAGCGATCACCTGTCCTTTACGGAAAAACTGACCAGACCTGACATCAAAATTCAATACAGGGCCACCTACACGAAAAGAAAGCTCGGTAGACTTAAACGGTTGAGACAGGAAAGTAAATTCTCTGTCCGGTTCACTAACTGCCCGTTCGGCACAAAACACTCTCACTGGCATAGCTTCCTCTTTTTTACTTTTCTGCTCTGTGCTACACGAAGCCAGAAAGGTGACAGTGAGGAAAAGATACATTAACTCCTTCATATTCATTGATTACACATTTTGGGAGCAAACGTACGAGTTAGTTTTCTGAAAAAAAGGAAGAGATATACCGAAACGGAATATTGGAGACTGAAACGGAAAAATAAAGGACTGAGTTACTTACGCTTCACTTTACCGCCCATCTTATTTATCCTCACGATAACATGGAATATAAAGTAACTCCCCAATACGTTGGACTCAGTGTCCCGTATGGAAGTTGCTGTGATAGTACGTGTCAGTGCATTCTCTTGTTGCAGAATATCATAAATCTTGAATCGCAACAACAGCTGTTTCCGTTTGAAAAAAGATTTGGAGAGTTGTGCGTTCCACATCAGATAATCATTGCCCTCATTTTGCCCGTATCCCGAACGCAGATTCCACACAGCATCACTATACACTTCAAAACCCCAGGGAAGATAGCATTGTACATTCATTCCCGCCTGATAGTTAAAGGTTTCTGTACGAATACTTTTCACATTATTGTATGAGTTATTGTAGACAACAGAACCCCGGGCACCCATTTCAATCTGTTTGGTTCGATAAGTAAGATTAAGTCTCTCGCGTACTGTCAGATGGCGGACAGAACTCTTTTGCGGCTCTTCTTTATTAAGCGTAGTATATCCGTTTTTATTACTAAACCGAAGTTGGGAATACGTACGTACCAACCAATTCTTATTCTTGAAAGGAGTACTCAGTGAAAAAGAGCCTTGTGCTTCCCAATTACCGTTCATGTTGACTGGTATAGTAGTACGTCCACCGGTTTCACTATCATAAGTAACCTGATTAGTGACGCTGTTCAGCGTATTCTCAGCGGTAAGTTGCAACACCATATTGCGTTGATACTTCACATTATAAGAATTATAATTAAGATTGAAAGTATTGGTATACGATGGTTTCAGCGAAGGATTACCCATACGGATATTCAACGGATTAGTTTGATCAGAAATAGGTTGCAAATCACGGACAGAGGGTTGACGGCTCTTTCCACGATACGTTATTTGCAAACGCGTACGTTTGGAAAACTTATACCGGAAACTAACGGTCGGTGAGAAATTGAGTACACTTCGGGGGAGACTGTATTTCAATACATCCAATACATAACTATCACTAACGGACTTTTGTGGTTCAAGATCAACCCCTACGTTATAGTTATACGTTTTCTGTGTAGTGCGGACCGAAAGATTAACGAGGTGATTGGAATATTGATTCTCAAAACAGTTACTATTCAGCGTATCCGGATCTTCTGTAAAATCTTCCAATTCCTTATTCCAGTTATAAGTTTTACGATCAGAGTTCGATGTACGATGCTGATAACTATAACGAAGTTGCAGAAAGTGTGCCCAAGGTAACGGTTCTACATATACCAATTGAATACGATAATTATCCCCATCCGTCTTATTATCAATCTTCTGATTCAATATTTTCTCCGTACCAGTTTTAAAATAACGGGTGGTGGCATAATTCAAACGATCTGATGTAGAAGCATTTGTACCATAATCCAGTTTCAAAGCAACATTACGCCCTCTGGTATTCAGTTTACGGTTCACCTGCAACATCAATGCCAGACTGTATTGCGAACTCTCCGACCAGTTGGAGGACTCTTTTTCGTTCAGTTCTTCCTCTCCCGACCAACTCTTCTGATAACTGGCTCCTCTACGGTCGGCCGTTGAATAGCGAAACGTAGGACGGAATATAAGATTGGTTACCGTATCTATCTTCCATTCCAGATAGGCATTTCCCGTTACTCCGTCATTTCTGTTTCGACTACTGCTCGTACTGTTGGTTATAGACTTTTCCGCTTTCATAAAATTATCGGTCAGCGTCTTACTCTCCTCCTCACGATCCGTTCCGGAATACTGTACATTTGATCTGAATTTAATATTCCCCCAATCTTTACTGAAGTTAAATCCCAATGAACGGGAAGTCCCCATTCCTGCCCTGCCACGGGTATTTCCAGTGGCATTGGATGACTGTTGCTGAAGTTCCGAAAAGCCCTGATTATTTGTATTGTTCCAATTAGCAATCACTGTGAGCTGGGAGTTCTCACGAATACGGTTCATCGTATTCGCCACTTCATAACGTTCTTTACTTCCCATACCACCAAGAAAATTATCCATCCAACCTTTCTTCATATCCTTCTTCACAGAGAGATCGAGAATCATCTCTTCCTCACCGTCATCAATTCCTGTAAGACGCGCCAGATCAGACTTCCGTTCGTATGCTTTCAACTTCTCCACCATTTCCACCGGAAGATTTTTCAATGCTGCCTGTGGGTCATCCGAAAAGAATTCCTTACCATCCACCAGTATCTTTTTCACTTCCTTTCCCTGAATCATCAGCTTACCATCCGCAGTAATCTCTCCTCCCGGCAACTGTTTCACAAGTTCCTCAAGCATAGAACCTTCAGGAGTACGAAAAGCCGAAGAGTTATATACTGTCGTATCATTCTCTGTAACTGCCATCGGAGCCTTGCCCGTAATAACAGTTTCTTCGAGCATAAACCCATCGGGAGCCAGACATATGTCACCGATCTTCTTGTCACTATAATTCAGTGTACGGTCTATTGCCGTATAACCTACATAAGATACATGAATGGATATTTTTACTGCTTTCCGGGCAGTGGCAGAAAGAGAGAAACGACCGTCAGCTCCAGTAGCTCCTCCGGTAATAAACGTACTATCGGGCAATACATAGATCTGAACAGCAGCATAAGGTACCGGTTCGCGGGTCTCTTCGTCAAGAACACGTCCGGTAAACACCACTTTACCGGACTGTGCCTTAATCTTCATTGTTGTGCATGTTAGTTGTAATACACAAAAAATTGAAAGAACCTGAAAGCAACCTATATACCTACTTATATTCAATGGACTTGTATTAGATGTTATTGTTGAATAGTTCCGCCGTTTAAAGGTTAGAGTTTGTAAAGATGATAAGGTTAAAACAGAAGTATTATTTTTAAGTTTTATTAAAACATTCAGGTTTCACATGTACTCGACTGTCGTAATTATAAGTTAAACTTAGGGTTAAAGCTCCTTCAGAGTTGAATACCTGATCAAAAAAGAGCAAATTCAGTTGACAAGGAGGCGAGTTAACAAGGAAACAAGGGACTGTACTATGTTCGCGAGAAACCCAACTAATACGCCGGAAGGCCTCGTCCCCTCGTCAACTAACTCAAAACCGTTGCTAAATGAATCCATCTACGGAATGAAAATCAATAAAACAGTGACAAAAACACCTTTTAAACATTTTTGGAGTATAAATAGCAAAAAACGAACATATACCTATCAAAAAATCCATTTCTTTGTAAATAATGAAAAACAATTTGCGATGAAAAAACTGACTGCCCGGAACATTATTAGTTTAATTTTATTTTTTATGCTATTATTGTGTGTACTTCCAAACACAACATTGGTAAATTCGGCTATGTTCCAGCAATTTTCATTCGTTTTTATTTCTTTAGGTCTTTTCTTTTCTTTAGTAATCTTTTCGGATAGCAAACTATACATTACTCCTGTCATACTTTATATAGTTAGTTGGATAGGCTATATATCGATTCATTCCTTTATAAAAGGAGAATGTGAATGGTACCAAAGCAGTTATTTCATAATTAGCTTCATTTATATGACAGCTTTAGCCAATTTGATAAAAAAGAAGGTATTGAATTGTAAGCAAATTGCTATAATTTTCGGTGGAATTGGTATATTAGAGGCTTGCTGGTGTATTCTGCAGTTTATCCATCTTCTGCCCCCGGCCAATCCTGTGTTTACTGTTTCCGGCAGTTTCGACAATCCGAATATTACAGCCATGTATCTGGCTGCGATCTTTCCTTTTATCCTTTTCAATAGCAAGAAGACATTAATATTATGGATTGGCATTCTGGTCATACTGACAGCTATTCTCATTTTGAAATGTCGTACTGCTTATTTAGGAGTTATAGTCATTCTCTTATACTATTTAGCGCAAAGCCCTGTTATTTCATACATCAAAAAACTATCAAAGCTTACAAAAATAACATTAACAGTGTGTGTACTCTTCACTATGTTTATCGGAGCATTCCAACTATATCATTTAAAAAAAGACTCTGCAGACGGCAGACGGTTCATCTGGAAAGTCACTACCCAAATGATAGCCGAAAAACCGTTTTTTGGATATGGATACGGGCTTTTTGCAAAAAATTATAACCTGCAACAAGCTAAATACTTCAAAGAAAACAAAGGTACGGTTCAAGAAAGACAGAATGCCCGCCACGTATATAATGCATTTAATGAATACTTAGAACAGACAGCTAAGGGAGGAATCATAGGCGGAGCATTTTTTGTGATATTTCTGGTTATTCTCATTGTCCAATCCTATCGATACAAAAATAAAGTTACTTTAGCTGTTTTATTGGCAATCGGAACAATGTCATTGACTAACTATGTACAAGCTGCGTTGCCGGTTTGGATCTTATTGCTGACTGTTGCAGCATTATTGGCTTCTACCGGCAAAAGTTACTCTATGAATAGTATGATTTCAAAAGGATTGTATGTATCAGTGCTTATACCATTTGTCTTTCTTTCATTAATGTTTAATGCACAGCGCCAACTGAAAAATTCTATAGACGAACACCTGTCATCTCCCGACAGAATGGAGCAGTACGCAGTAGCTGCCGGAAGTTCGGAAATTTATCACCGTTTGTATGCTAAAGCCTTAATAAAAGCACAGGAGTATGAAAAAGCATTGAATGTGCTGTGTAAAGCGGAAAAATACACATCCTCACCTTCGCTGTTTATGTTAAAAGCTACTTGTCTGGAAAATCTACATAGAACGAAAGAAGCAGTAGAGAATATAGAAACTGTTTACTACATGATTCCGAATGACGATGATGCGAAATTTGAATTAATGCTGCTTTATGACGCCTTATCACAGACTGATGAGATGCGAAGTATATGTAACGAAATTCTATCTCTAAATAAGCCTGAATCAAGAAAAGTTAACCATTATAAAAATATTGCGGACTCCCTACTGAAACGTAGAGTACCTTAAAAAGTATGATAAAAGTATGAATGTAAAAACACTTTTAGTAGCATCGGGAATTATGTTTTCTATGACTACACTCGCACAATCCTCTTTTTCATTTACGACTCCACCACAAGTTGAGAGCGTCTTAAATTTATCCGGTGATAACAAAAATGAACTTAAAACTGTCTTAAACTACTATGCCCAGAAACACGATTCTCTCAAGTGGAAAGCAGCCTGTTTTCTTATTGGGAATATGGACATACACTTTTCCGAACAGTTTTACTGGGAAACACACGAAGGTAAAGTTTTAAAGTTCAACGAACTGGATTATCCCGATTTTCGTTCTGCTGTAGCAGAATTCAACCGTATGTCTACTCAGAAACATCTACATCTAAAAAGTCGGATCGTACCGGATATACAAATCATAACTGCGGATTTATTGATAAAAAACATAGATTTATCATTTAAACTATGGAATACCCCGCAAGCAAAGCATCTCAACTTTTCAGAATTTTGTGAATATCTACTGCCTTACCGTAGCACCTGTGAACCGTTGGAAAGCTGGAAACCAATTTATAACAGGGAATTTAAAAGGGCTACTGTTTCAGGAAAAGAAACGGCTAAAGAAATAGCCGAACAAACAGGTAGCGAAGTCATGAGTTGGTATTTCGTAACTTATGGTATTGAAAACAAGCAAGCAGAAGGTATGATTTCCCCCTCCTGCTTACTGTTTAGAAAGCAAGGAAGTTGTGAGAATCTAAGTAACCTGGCTATCTTTGCAATGCGATCCCAAGGCATTGCCACCACTTTTGATTTTACTCCCCACTGGGCTACGAGTACCGGACGTCATTATTGGAATTGCATTATTGATGAAAACCATGTATATCAACCTTTTGTTGGCTGTGGCATAGGCCAATTCAAGCCTAAAAGAGAGCCGGGTAAAGTAATACGTATCACTTATTCCCGTCAATTGGGGACTCCGGCAACTCAACTGTCCCAACAGCAAATTCCTGAGGGCTTCATGCGGACTCCAAACTTTATTGATGTCACAAAACAATATTGGAAATGTACTGATTTTACAATCAATGCACCAACCAATGATAAATTCATATATGCCTCCGTATTAAATGGTTTAAAATGGCGTCCGGTATTTTATGCTTCTAAAAAAAATAACCAATATACTTTTCACAAAATGACCTGCGGAGTTATCTATCTACCTTTCACTTATTCAAATGGACAAATGCTCCCGGTTTCCTCACCGATTTTGGTGGACAAAGACGGAAATGTGGAGACTAAAAATATCAATATCAATCGGAACATTTCCTTATTTATCCCCGAAAAAGATTTGTATTTACGCTATCGCATTGGCAAAAAATATACACTTCATTATTGGAATAGAGAGTGGGTAAAAGTCGAAACTCAAACAGCCAGTTCAAACAAAGGTCTGACATTTGATAAAGTACCGGATAATACAATCTATTTACTCATACCCGAATATAGTAGAGGAAAAGAAAGACCTTTCACCATAGATAAGAAAGGAGGTATATGCTATTGGTAAGTCGATTATTTTTTATATAAACATTGTTAATATTGTTAAAATCATGCAGACAAAGAAAAAAAATCCTGTTTTACTATTGTTATTTGCAGGACTCTTTTACGGTAGTTTTATTACTGCTCAAACTTATTCATTAGATTCTCAAGCCGAAGAGTTTTATGTAAACCAGATACAACGATTAGATTCTATATGTACAGTAAGTGATTCTGATAAGAAAATACTTCGTGAATATTTCGTCAGTTATCTATTAAATAATGCGGATCCAAAGTGGAGTTTTCAACTTGCTATGAGCCATGTAACAACAAATTCTCTTTGTTATCTTACATTATTTAAAGACGATATGATGCTTGAAGTTAATCGCCATACTTATCAGGATATTCTGGAACTTCAATCTTTTGTCAGCGAGAATGATACCTGTTTTGATACTTTTATTCCGTTTATTCGGCATAAGAATGAAGAACTTGCTTTATTAAGATCAATATATGTAACGAATGATTCTTTGTTCACTCAGAAATCTCGACCGATTTTGTCTCGTTATGATATGCAAGTGAAGAATTTTACTTCATTTCATTTTCATTTATCCAAAAATTATGACATTGTATTAAAGTATAGACTACCTTTGCAGTTGACTGATTCTCAAACAGACTCTATTGTAGATTGTGGAAAAGAACTAAAAAAGTATATGATCCGAAATACGAATTATGATCATTGGAAACACGAGCGTACTAATCTTAGGAAAATACTTTCAGAGAAACAGTATGATATGTTTCTCACATTTAAACATTGGAGTCGTTCCTATCAAGCCGGACTCTATTATTGGGATGCTTTGAAAAAACAAGATTCCAATGCAGGCATGGATAGTGCTCAAGTTGTCCGTGATGTGACAAATTATCATGTTGAACGGAGTAAATTATTTGATATGTATGCTTATGATGATCGGGAAAAATATAATTTACTAGCCGGAGAGTTATATAGAAACTATTGCCCTGTAGCGGTTCGTCGTGTTAACGAAGCGATCAATAGAGAAAAAAACTACCAGGGATCTTATACATGGTAATTCACTACTAATATTCAGATTTATGAAAAAAATCATATCTTTATTTTTGCTATTGTGTACACTATCCATTTGTGCACAACAACAGCATCTACCCGATTCCTTAAAAGAGCGGGAACTTTCTAAAGCATTTTACAACATTCGTCAATTAAGTTGTCTCTCCTGTCAATCCGAGGCATATTCAGTATTTCTCAATTATGCTAAATCTGGCGATGTGCAAAGTATGTACCAATTGTACCAATGTCTAGAAAACGGATGGGGTGTTACAAAAAATCCTTTTGAAGCAGTTGAATGGTTAGAGAAAGCTGCACAAGCTAACTTTGAGATGGCTTATATACGTCTTATTGACATCTATAAAAAAGGATTATATAATATTTCATGTGATTTAGAGAAAGCTTGCCAATATGCACAGCGTTTAGCAGAATTAGATAATCCTATCGGTCATTATCAATATGGTTATTTTTTATACAAGGGACTAGGTTGCGATCAATGCTATGAAAAATCCATGAAATATTTTGCACAGGGCGCTATGAAAAACCATGGTCCATCTATGTATGTGCTTGGGCTGGGCTATCGTAATGGCTATGGATTAACTGTTGATATAAATAAAGCCAGAGATTTACTTTCTAAAGCTGCAGACAAAGGAGTGCAAGCAGCAATTCAGGAATTACAGAGTCCTGTTGGCGAGAACCAGTTAGTAAAAAGAAACTCAGGAGATACTTCTGATATCCTTCCCAATACTTATAAAACTGTTTTAAACCGATTGACAAATGAAATAATAGGGACTTATTCCGGGAAATTGATCACTTATGATTGGAGTGGAAAACATATTATTGAAAGTAATGACTTATTGATGAATATTTATATTGCAGATAATAAAGTAAAAATACATTGGTTAATTGGAAGTAAGGAGATAGTAACACTTAGTAAATTAGCGGATGATTCACTAATTTTTGATAATGTTACTTATCAGAAATCAGATCGTTATAACTCTAATAAATTACAACAATGTCAGTTCATTAGTGCTACTTTTGATTCAAAACAGATAGATGGAAAATCATATTTACATGGCAATTTGCAGGAATATTTTCCGGAATTGAAAGAGAAAGAAAGGCCTATGTACTTTATTGTAGAGAAGAAATCAGACATTGCTTTTCAGGAAGACTTTAAGAAGATAACTAATTTACAAGTGACGCCAAATCTTTTTTATGATACTTTTAATGTATCATTTACAGTAACTCAATCGGGAATTGCACATATTTCATTCTATTCGTTGAAAGGAATGGTGATAATGAGTAAGTCTTTAGGCTATTTAGACGAAGGAGAATATAGTTTTGATTTTACTCCTGACGCAGAAGTAGGAACTTACTTTATTAGGCTGTCATATAATGGGAAAGAATATCTAACTAAAACAATAACCAAAACAAATTGATGACTACAATGAAAAAATATATAATTTTAATATTTATGTTTATTGGGTTGTTGCCAGAGTATAAAAACAACCAATTAGAACTTAGTATGATGACTCAGGCTTATGCGCAATTTTATGATTATGAAGATGATTTTTCGTGTAGCCAGTGTCATAATCCCTTATGTACTGGTAATTGTTATGGTCCTACATCCGGGTGTAGTGCCTGTGGAAGTAGGGATTGTAACGGCAGTTGTATGGATGTCTGTAGCCAATGTGGTAGGATGGGGTGCAACGGCTCTTGTACTTATCACTGTGGATATTGCGGTTCAACTACATGCGGTGGCAATTGTAGGATTCCTGATTCTTGCTCTTGCTGTCGTAAGAGCAAGTGTGTATGTCGTAAGTGCAGTGAATGCTATGGGGTAATTGCAGACAGCGGTGGAAGATTTCCAGGCTGTTATAACTATTGCTATGGAAAGACATGCACTACCTGTGGGAAAAGGCACTGTACAACACACGGTAATTAGCAAATAATGTTTTTACATGCTAAAGTAAGTACGCGAGTTTTCTATTTATAAAGACTTTAGCATGTAAAACATATTAAATAACAATTATGTGAATTAATATCAAAAACAAATTCTCATGAAATGTAATTTATTCGTTTCTATCTTTCTGCTGTTCAGCATAACAAGTAATTACCTCAATTCTCAGAATCTGAAAGAACAAGTAGGTAATTATTTCAGTATATTAAATAACTATCCGCAAGAAAAACTTTATCTGCATCTGGACAAGCCTTATTATGCTGCCAGCGAAAGGATCTATTGGAAAGGATATCTGATAAATGCGATATCACACGCTCCGCATACAGGTAGTAATTTTATATATGTAGAACTGATAAATAACAATAATCAGATACTGAATAAATTTAAGATAAAAAGGAAGAATGGAAGTTTTCATGGTAGTATCCTTTTGCCCGTCAATATTCCTATCGGCAATTATTATTTAAGAGCTTATACCCAATGGATGATGAATGCGGGTGAAGAATATTTCTATTTCCACAAATTTCGTGTTGGCAATCTCCTTGACCGCAGTATTCAGACATCCATCCGCTATGAAGAAGGAAACAGAGAAGGATATTGTACTGTCGTAATACGCTTTACAAATGAGCAGAACAAACCGTTGCCGGATATCCGGGTGGAGAATTGGATAGTTGTAGAACAAAAAAAGGAAAAACGCTATTTAAGAAAGACCAATGCAAATGGAGAGATCTATTTTGATATGGTTAATAGTCATGGCAGCAAATCTACTATTGAGGTTGCCTTTAAGGATAGCCCCTATCAATATAATAAAATATTTCAGGTACCTTTATTGGGAGATATGAAACACAAATTTGCATTAAGCTTCTTCCCTGAAGGGGGTGATTTACTAGATGGCTGCAATCAGCGCATAGCTTTCAAAGCGCAACAATCAGATGGAAATAGTTGTGAATTACAGGGATATTTACTGAATAACTCCGGAGACACGATATCTGCTATAAGAACTGAACACGATGGTATGGGAATCATTGCATTTACCCCTTCTGCCAACGAAAAGTATAAAGTAATAGCATCGCGGGATAGCTCTTTGTATCGCGAGTTTTACTTACCCGAGGTAAAAACAAAAGGAACCCAATTGAGTGTATACCACCGGAAAGGGATAATTCGATACAATATATTAAAAGCCAGATATAACCAATGGCAAGATACACTTTATCTTGTCGGACATACACGAGGCAATTATTCATTTTTTCTTCCGCTTACCACAGATAACACTTCCGGACGATTCAGCGATTCTGAATTGAAGGAAGGAATTACCGAATTATTGTTGGTAGATGGCACAGGTACTGTTTTAAGCCGTCGTCTGGTATTTAAGTCACCGGATATACAGGTAAATTTTGCAATAAAGCCTTTCCCTACATTGACACAGCAGCGGAAATTAATTGAAACACCTTTATGTATCACCGATAAGACGGGAAGCCCTATACAAACTTCGTTATCAGTTAGTCTGACTGACCGCAATATCGTCATTCCTGATTCATTAGCCAACGATATTCGTTCTACATTTTTATTAACATCTGAGCTGAAAGGCTATATTGAAAATCCTGGTTATTATTTCACTACCGAATCTTTGTCAACAGGTCATCATGTGGAACTCTTACTTCTTACTCATGGATGGTCTCGATTTTCTCACGCCAATATTGCTCGGCCGCCTACTATACAGGTTGATCATTTAATGGAGGTTAAACAGGTTATAACTGGTAAAGCAACTAAACTTCTTGGTGGTAAGGCAAAAAAATGTCCAGTAGTGTTAATCGCTCCAAAGCAGAAAATCTCGTCTATTAGCTATACCAACGAAGAAGGTCGTTTCGCATTCAGAGACATCGAATATTGTGATACAGTTACCTTTGTAGTGCAAGCCAGAAGTAAAGCCGGACGTGCAACCGTTTTTCTGGAAATAGATTCTACGGCTCATTTTCAACCTAATAATCCGTTTCTGGGCGCTTCTGAGGAAAGTTCAAAATATCTTGAGTATGATCAAATAATTCGCAATGCCTATTTAAGTGAAGGAGGAATGCAGGCGATTCATTTACAAGAGGTAACAGTAGTAGCTTCGAAACGTGATGGCTCAATTGGTGATTATGCTGGAGTTTCTGATTCTCGGGTTTCCGGTAAACGGTTGGCGGACCTAAAATATATTGCAGGAAATGGTAGTGCTTTTGATTTACTGGGTAAATTATCCGGTACTCAAGTAATGGGTAATAACGTTCGAATATTCGGGCGTAAACACCCTCCTATTATTCTGATTAATGAAATGCAATGCTTATGTGAAGAAGGTGTGATTATATTGAACAATCTTGATGCTAATGATATTGAAGCCTTTGAACTTTTAAAACCGGAATCATCGACTCTTTATTTCGGGAAGCAGGCCAAGGGCGGAGCTATTATTGTTACGCTTAAACCGGATGCAAAATTAGGATCCCCTTCACCGGGATTAGCATTGTTTACCAGTCTGGGTTATCACGAGTCTGCTGAATTCTATCACCCTGTTTACCAAACACCGGAACAGAAAGAGAATGAGAAATCTGATATACGTACTACTGTTTACTGGAATCCGAACCTGCAGACCGATGAGAATGGTAAAGCCACTATCCGTTTCTACACACCGGATAACTTAATTGACCCGCATTTAATAATTGAGGGAGTATCAGCGAACGGACATATAATCAGACTGGAAAAATAAAGTAAACAAAAAAAGAGAGTATCCCGGTTTTACCCGAAATACTCTCTTTAACTCTGAGCGGAAAACGAGACTCGAACTCGCGACCCTAACCTTGGCAAGGTTATGCTCT
>OHAM01000068.1_pt1 | contig 60353 bp, 67 predicted proteins | sample 1577161 | NCBI WGS metagenome assembly OHAM01 (sample SAMEA3541583, study PRJEB24748) | human gut metagenome | biome: human gut; feature: human-associated habitat; material: faeces | place: China | collected 2012
TGCATGTGTTAAGCACGCCGCCAGCGTTCATCCTGAGCCAGGATCAAACTCTCGTATAAAGAACTTTGGTCTGGTCTTTCACAGGCCTTAGTTCGTATACGCTTCTCGATGGCTTGGCAAACAGCTTTGCTGTGAGCTTAGCATCGCAGAAGCATCATTAAGTTCAAGTTCGTTCCAGGTCCAAGAAAACTACTAGCTTTCTTATCCCTTTTACTGTTTTTTAGGTTGACATTTAAATGTCTGTTCTGAATAATTCTCTTTGATAGAATTTTCAGGGATGTTGTCTATTGTTCAATTATCAAGGTTCTTTGTTTTTGTCTGTCTCATGCGACAGCCATATTAGAATATCACATCTTCGTTAGCTTGTCAACAACTTTTTTCAAGTTTTTTATTTTTTCTGACTCGCTGACGGATATTCATTTTGAAAACCCCACCACGTTTCCGTGGTGGAGTTATATAGTATCATTTTAATTTTAATATGTCAAGACATTTTTTGAGTTTTTTACCTTTTTTTCAAAACCACTTTTAAGCCATTTTTACCAACAATCTTTTCTTTGCTTTTACGTTACATAAAGTTTGTCGCAAGCTTCATCAGCGGATTATTTTCATATAACATATTTAATATCGCGTTCTCTTGTATCACCTGGTAAATTTCCCTTCCAAAAGCCGTTACATATAATAAAGTAATCACAACAAAGAACAACCAGATAATGATCAAGCCGCCAGCCGCTCCAACCACGCCGCCAGCCAGTCGGTTAAAAAATCCAAGCACCGGAAGCTCTGACACAATATCAAGTGCAAAGATAATCGCACGGAGTACGATCGTCACAAGAAGAAATGTACAGAGAAATGCTACAATATGTATAATCAGCTTCGAAAGAAACTCTCCCACATATTCTGCAAAAGTCTTTACCCCCAGCTTCTCATAAATAACATCGTTATTGTTATCTGAAAGAAGCGATTTGAACACTTCCGGTAATTCCGCCATCTCAATTGCTTTAATTTGAAGATCTTTTGGAATATCCGCATTCTCCAAAGCTTCTTCTATCCCAGTACTTCCTTCAGTGCCAAGACCCGCCAGAACATTTTTGGAAATTCCGTATTCCGCTAATTGTTCACTACTGATTTCTCCATTCACAATATCATCGATAGATATTCCATACTCTTGCAGTTTCTCCTCGCTCACTCCCGCTGCTTCTAATGCCTTTCTTACATCTTCTGCATCAATTCCGCCTTCCTGGGCTCCTGCAAGCTGCTCCGATGCCACTGAAGCCATCGTTTTCATTACTTGATCCTTGATCATACTATCTACAGGTGTCTTCGACTCAATCAAGTCCGCCACGAAAGGGGTGGCAAAAAATACGATCACCAAAGTCAGAAGCGTCGTCACCAATGACACTGCAATCTTAATTGCTCCTTTGTATATTCCTACGATAACACAGATTAAAAATATTAACCCTATTCCCAATACAACAAAATCCATATAGTTCTCCTATTTACTTCACAAGCCGTATGTCTTCCATACCATTTGCATTCATCACAATGTATTTATTTACACCAAAGGTTGGGATAATCTCCATGATATTATTATTCATCTCACCTTGAAATTTTTCTACACCACTTCTTAAGAATATCCTGCATTTTTTTCCGTCATATAAAATAACCTGATTTCCACTGATCTTTGCATTTTTATAATTTCCGGTAAAATCCTTAGACATCACCTTTTTCCCCGCAGCATTATAAAGGCATAATTCATATCCTTCTTTTCCTTCATTTTTCAAAATCATGCCAATATATCTTTCATTATGAAATACGCTCTGTATTTCCTTATCAATCGTTACGGTCGTTACTTCTTTCGGCACTGCCTTGCCCTTAAATAACGTCAGGCAATTATCTCCTACAACCGCTGAAACAGACTGATTCAGGAAAAAACCAGTTCCGACCACGCTGCTTTTATATTCTTTCGTCTCCACTTCACGATCGGTCTTTTCCTCTCCTTTTGTCCCGAAATTATAATAAGAAACCTTGGAGCTCACAACCGCATCCTTCATGCACAAATATACAACCTGCATCACCTCTCCGTCCCCGGAGATCGCTACATCAACCGGATATCCTTCTCCTTCAAAAGAAGCCTGCAATTCCACCAGCACATTTCCGGCAGCATCATAGCAGATGATGCTCGGATCAAATTCATTTTTCACGATTACACTGACAATCCCCTGTTCAGATACAGATATCTTTTCAATCGGCAATGTTGTCTTGATTTCTCCTTTCAATCCTTCTCGCTGAAAAATCATAATATCATTGCCGCCTTTGTCTGCAACAACAGCCGATACTTCATTTATATCTACAAATGGATTTTTTATCTGACACGGCTGATTCCACTGTTCCTCTCCTTTTCGATTCAAATACGAGACACCGTCTCTGCTATATTTCAACACTCCCCCTGCAAATTCTTCATAATTACTGTCCGAGACGCCTCGAATCTTATAAGTATCAGATACTCGCGCTTTCGTATATGTCTGAAGATTCACTAACAGGAACAATGCCGCAGCAGCAATTGCTGCCACGGCTACAATGATCACCGTACGCCGCCGAAAACGCAGCCGTTGCTCCCGAACCTGCGCTTCCAGTTCCTCCACTGAATTTCTTTCGCTGTTTAATTCCGTCATAATCTCATCTGCCAGCTTGTCCACTGACTCCTCCGACTCCCTTACCAATCGGAGATTTTTATTTTTGCGATGCAACATCCACATTCCTCTCTTTATCGTACCATTTCCGTTTTTAAACTCACGTTGTCCATTGTTTTTGTGGATATTATATCATATTTTCAGATTAAGGTAACAATAATTTTTGTCCGATAAAAATGAGATTTCCATCAGACAGACCATTCATTTTACAGATTGCCTCTACATGCCCGGTATTTCCATATATTTTCAAACTGATCGTATCAAGCGTATCTCCTTTTTTCACCACATAGAAATCATCTTCTGTAAACTCCCCTTTCATAGTCTGCACCTCTTGTTTTGTCTCCTGCTTTGCAGTCTCTTTCACCTCTTGCTTGTCCTCTTCTTCGTCAACGGGCTGTTTTGCTTCCGCCGTTGTTCCGTCTTCTTCCTTATCTTTCACATCCGATTCTTCACTTTCCTCTTCCGCCGCTTTCGCCGAATCCACAGACATCGACAGCGCCTCCAGCGTTTCCTGCACCGATTCCATCTTATCGAAATTATTCATGGTCGAGATACCGATTGCTAACACAATCACTACAAGAAGCACACTTACAGCATACACAAATCTTGAATTTTGCTTCTGCTCTTTGTACTCCATTTTTTCTCTTACGGCACTACGAAAATTCTTTGCAGCTCGATCCTCAACCATTTCACAGGGTGTCACGCCAATCATGCGACGTGTATTAATCATATAGTTTTGCATAGCGGGATTTTTTTCATAATAAATATAGTGTCCTCCCATTTGCATAAGCTCGCCATATTTATAAGCATAAAAAATCTCTTCCGCTTCCAGCGCATCTTTCCATATAAATACCGAATTGTCTTTTGCAAAATGTTTCATATGGATTCGGCTCACACCTTTATTCAGCCCCATAGGATGCCCTGTCTCAATCAGGCACCACCCTACTATTTCCTGACTCGGAAAATATTCTTTCTTTTCTTCTTCAATGTATTCCCATATATCTTCTCGTATCAATATATCATTTCCGTTTACTTCCAGCTCTTTCATTTGAAGAGCTCCCAATATGTACACTACCTCCTGACCTTCCTGCTCATGGCGTTCTCCCATAAGAACCGCTCCGGCAGGATTGTCAAGCGCTTTCTGCCGCAATTGATTCAGATAAGTATCTACGTAATCTTCTACATAGATCTTAGGCTCGTCACAGACGTTTCCTATTTGTCTTACATTCTTAGGAAATTGTTTTTCCATATACTCCTCACCTCATCATATTATTTGCAGCACCGTCATATAATGCTGTATATCTTTGCCTTGGATAATAGCATATGAAAAACGCGTAATTTAGCAGTTTTTGGGCAACTTCCCAAGAATTTTACGACAAAAAATGCGTGGAACTCAAATTCCACGCATCTTTTATATTTTTCTTTATCTTTCTTCTTATACAAATGCTTTTACTTTCTCGTAAATGCTGTCTGCATCTAATCCATATTTCTTGATCAATTCCGCCGCCGGTCCGGACTCACCGTATACGTCGTTGACACCGATCTTCATTACTTTGGCAGGTGCTTTTTCAGCTACCACATCACAAACTGCACTTCCAAGACCACCAATAACAGAATGCTCTTCGACTGTCACGATCTTTCCTGTCTTAGCTGCTGCCTTAATAACAGCCTCCTCATCCAATGGTTTGATCGTGTGCATATTGATAACCTCTGCGCTGATTCCTTCTGCTGCAAGCTTCTCTGCTGCCGCAAGTGACTCAGAAACCGGAAGTCCTGTTGCAATAATAGTCACATCTGCACCTTCTCTTAATGTAACTGCTTTTCCGATCTCAAATTTATAGTCTGCATTGTCATTAATCACCGGAACTGCTGCTCTTCCGAAACGCAGATACACCGGTCCTACATGCTTGTAAGCTGCTTCTACTGCTGCTTTTGCTTCAATATCGTCAGAAGGATTTAAAACTACCATTCCCGGAATGGTTCTCATAAGAGCAATATCCTCGTTACACTGATGTGTTGCTCCGTCTTCACCTACAGAAATACTTGCATGTGTTGCTCCGATTTTTACATTTAACTTTGGATATCCTACAGAGTTACGGATCTGTTCAAACGCACGTCCTGCTGCAAACATCGCAAATGAACTTGCAAATGGGACTTTTCCTGTTGCTGCCAGTCCTGCTGCCACGCCGATCATGTTACATTCCGCAATACCACAGTCGATGTGTCTCTCCGGAAAAGCTTTTTTAAAGATTCCTGTCTTTGTTGCCGCTGCAAGGTCTGCATCCAGCACAACAACGTCATCATATTTTTTTCCTAATTCTACTAAAGCATTACCGTAGCTTTCTCTTGTTGCAATTTTCTTTACTTCTGACATAATGCTTCACCTGCTTTCTCTAAATCTTCCATTGCTACTTTGTACTGTTCATCGTTTGGAGCTGCTCCATGCCAGGAAGCCTGATTCTCCATAAAGGAAACTCCTTTTCCTTTTACTGTCTTAGCAATAATTGCTGTCGGCTGTCCTTTCGTTGCTTTCGCTTCCTTGAACGCTGCATCAATCGCATCAAAATCATGTCCGTCAATGTTGATTACATGGAAATTGAACGCCTCAAACTTCTTATCGATCGGGTATGGAGAGTTTACTTCATCAATCGCGCCATCAATCTGAAGATTGTTGTTATCTACGATTACTACCAGGTTGTCCAGCTTTCTGTGAGCCGCAAGCATAGCTGCCTCCCATACCTGACCTTCCTGAATCTCACCATCTCCGAGCAGTGTATAGACACGATAATCATCACCTGATAATTTTGCAGATAATGCCATTCCTACTGCTGCAGAGATTCCCTGTCCGAGAGAACCACTGGACATATCAACACCCGGAATATGTTTCATGTCCGGATGTCCCTGAAGATAAGAGCCGACTTTACGAAGAGTTGTCAGATCTTCCACTGGGAAAAATCCTCTATTTGCCAATGTAGCGTAATATCCAGGAGCAGTATGTCCCTTAGATAATACAAAACGGTCACGATCCGCTTTCTTAGGATCTGCCGGATCAACATTCATTTCCTCAAAGAAAAGATATGTATAAATATCTGCTGCTGACAGTGAGCCGCCCGGATGACCGGATTTCGCACTGTGAACTGCTGTGACAGCGCCTTTACGGATTTCGTTGGCTGTCTTCATTAACTCTAATTTGTTCATGATATTCCTCCTAGATAATATGTTACTTCGTTTTATTCTATTCGCCGAAAACTGCTTTATAATCTGCCTGGAACTTTTCAATACCTGCATCTGTCAAAGGATGCTTTGTCATCTGCTCAATAACTTTATATGGAACGGTAGCAATATCTGCCCCTGCCAGTGCGCAGTCTGTTACGTGAATCGGATGACGAACACTTGCTGCAATGATCTCTGTATCGATTCCTGCAACTTCGAAGATCTGTGCAATCTCTGCAATAAGATCTGTTCCTCTTACAGAAATATCATCCAGACGTCCTAAGAATGGAGATACATAAGTTGCTCCTGCTCTTGCTGCCAGAAGTGCCTGATTTGCTGTAAAGATCAATGTTACATTTGTCTTGATTCCCTCGGATGAAAGAACCTTACATGCCTTTAATCCTTCTACTGTCATTGGGATTTTTACTACCATATTCGGATGAATCTTTGCGATCTCTCTTCCTTCAGCGATCATTCCTTCAGCGTCTACAGTCGTAGCTTTTACTTCTCCGCTGATTGGTCCGTCCACGATGGATGCGATCTCTGCGATCACCTCTTCAAATACTTTTCCCTCTTTCGCGATCAGAGATGGATTTGTTGTCACACCGCAGATCACTCCCATATCATTTGCTTTTCTAATGTCTTCAACATTGGCTGTGTCGATGAAAAATTTCATATCGTTTTCCTCCTTTAAACCGTGTGGGTTTCTCCACTTTTTTCGTTTCGCTCGTATAATAAAATTATATCTCATAGTCCTGCGATTGGTCAATAGTCCACTGTTTCTATTAGTAATTTTAACAATTAATAATATATATTTATTAATTGTTTTCCAAAAGATAATGAAGGTTATTTTTACATTTCTTCATATTTCAAAAAGTTCTCAATCAAATTATTATTAATAATATTTTCAAATACATTAATTTTATTTTTTACTGCGCCGCTTTTTGCTGTTTTCCCTGGCATAAGAAGTTGTTCCTCTCACAATGAGTTTCGGCTCGTATTCCACATGATATGTGCTGATTGGCTCCATATCAGAATACTTATTATTATGAGAAGAAATTTTCTTCATGATAATGTCGCAGGCGTCCCGCCCTTTAAAAATGACAAAGTGTTCAATTGTTGTAAGTTCCACTTTATGCATGCGGGCAAACAATGTATTATCACATCCCATAACGGAAATATCTCCCGGGACCTTGATCTTCGCCTCATAGAGAGCGTCAAGAATTCCAAATGCGATCATATCATTCAGCCCTACAATCGCGGTAATATCCTTCGTTTCTTCCAGAAGTTCACGCGTCAGCTCATAACCGATCTTGTATTCCGAATCAATATGAGCCACATCAAGGTCGAGCTCCTCCCGCGCCGCTTTGATAATTACCTGATCCTTGATTCCGGCTTCCGCAAATTCTTTCAAAAAGCCTTCCACTCTCTTGGATCTCTGCTTCTGTCTTGTCGTAAGAGGCGGGGCAATATATGCCACTTTGCGGTGTCCCAGTTCCAGAAGATGCTTTGCCATCATTCTTCCAAGCTTCGAATTATCAAGTTCTACCGCGTCTACGTTCAGTTTTTCATTCTGATTGTTAATGATCGCAACCGGAATCTCCCTGGAAAGCTCTTCCACCAGCCCCATAAAGCAATGGCTGGGATTACAGGTATAAATGATCCCCAGCGGCTTTAATTCCCACATCATTTTCAGGTACCGTTCTTCCATTCGCAGATCCCTCTGCGTGTTGCATACAAAGAGTCCGAAGCCCTGTTCTTTCGCCCTTGACTCGATTCCCTGAAGAAGCATCACATAATATGGATTTGTCAGGTTGGAACAAAACACCACAAGAAGCTTTTCTTTCTTGCTTTCTTTTCTTGCCTTTCGCTTCTGTGGCACATATCCTAAATCTTTGGCTGCCTGCTCTACTTTTTCCACTGTTTCCTTCGAAAAAGACACATTATATTTTTTATTCAATACCATAGATACCGTAGACTGGGATCCCCCCGCCGCTTTCGCGATATCCGTGGAAGTCACTTTTTTCTTTCTCATAATATTACAACTGTGTTCTACCTTCTAACGCTCTAAGAAGCGTTACTTCATCAATATATTCCAGATCTCCGCCTACCGGAACGCCACTGGCAATCCTGCTTACTTTCACGCCGATCGGCTTGATGAGCTTGCTGATATACATCGCAGTTGTCTCACCCTCCAGACTGGAATTTGTGGCAATAATCACTTCTTCCACATCTCCTTCCAGACGTGTGACCAGTTCCTTTAACTTGATATCTTCCGGTCCAATTCCAAGCATCGGCGAAATTGCACCGTGAAGCACGTGATAGACGCCATTATATTTTCCGGTTTTCTCGTAAGCCGCCAGATCCCTCGTATTCTCCACGACCATAATTGTCTTATGATCTCTGTCGCTGTTGCTGCAGATCGGACAAAGTTCCTGATCTGTAAGCGTACAGCACTCGGAACAATACCTGACATTCTGTCTTGCACTGACCATTGTATCCGCCAGACGCTTCACATCATCTTCCGGCATATGGATCAAATGAAACGCCAGCCTTGCCGCTGATTTCGCACCAATCCCCGGTAAATGTGACAGTTCTTCTATTAACCGGCTGATCTGATTACTGTAATAATCCATGTTATTTCTAATCTCCTGTCGAACCTTTTTCTATCTTAAGAATCTATTTCGTTACCGATTAGAAAAGTCCCGGCATTCCGCCGCCCATTCCGCCTGTCAATTTAGACATTGCAGAAGAAGACTCTGCGTCTACTTTCTCCAGTGCTTCATTAAGCGCTGCCACGATAAGATCTTCCAGCATTTCTACATCATCCGGATCTACAGCCTCTTCATCAAGCTTTAATGATAATACTTTCTTTGTTCCTGAAACAGTTGCTTCTACCGCTCCGCCGCCGGCTGTAGCTGTAAACTCTTTTGTTTCCATCTCTTTTGCCTGTTCTTCCATCTGACGCTGCATCTTCTGCGCCTGTTTCATAAGATTTGCCATATTTCCCGGCATTCCGCCGCCTGGGAATCCTCCTCTTTTTGCCATATTCCATATCCTCCTGTTTTCTTTTATTCAGATCTATATGTAACGGGAAAATGATTATTCATCTTCCACTGTGATCTCCATATGAATCAAACTCTCAAGGTCAACGAACTGGTCTTCAAACCGATGTCCCTGCTCTGTTTGACGCACGTCAATCTCAATTTCTTTTCCAATCTTCTCAGCGATCAGATTCCGAATCTCTTCCTTGTGTTCTTCTGTTCCTACCACACCTGCGCTGACTTCATCCGGAAGGACGATCAACAGCCGGTTGCCTTCCCCTGCGCTTAATCTTGCTTTCTTTAAATATGTCCGAAGCATCGGTGACGCATCTGCGGCAATCATTCGAAAGTCCTTAGCAACTGCCTTCACATCCTCATTTAACGCCTTGGGAAGCTCCGGCTTTTTCTTCTCGGTTCCCATTTTCTCCGCCTCAGCGCCATTTACGTAGACAATTTTCTCCTGTGACGGAGCCGCAAATGCTCCCTGCTCCAGCTTTTCCTCCACTGAGCGAATACGCTCCAGCAGTGTATCTGTATTCACTTCCATTGCCGGTCTGCACAATTTAATCAGCGCCACTTCAAAAAGCACTCTTTTCTGAGTGGCGAATTTCAACTGATTCGTAAGATCTGAGAAGATTCTAATATACCGAATCAGCACATCGTTGTCAATCATCTGCGCCTCTTCCTTCAGGCGTGCCAGATTCTCAGTGGAAACGTCCAACACATCTTCCATATCATCAGAACACCTTACAAGCAACAGATTTCTTAAGTACCATGTGAAATCTGCTGCCAACTGAGATAATTCTCTTCCCTGCATGGTTAATTCATCCACCGTTTCGATCACTGCATGTACGTCTCTCGCCAGAAGTTCTCTCAACAGTCTGCTGAACACTTCTGTATCCACTGCCCCAAGAACCTCCAGAACATGATCATACGTCAACTTCTCTCCTATATAAAAGGCGGCACATTGATCTAATAAGCTCAATGCGTCACGCATGGAACCGTCCGCCATTCTCGCAATATAGCGGACCGCCTTTTCCTCCACATCCCATTCTTCCTTGTCAATAAGTTCCCGCAGTCTTCCCGCAATCGTGTCAATGGTAATTCTCTTAAAATCATACCTCTGACACCGGCTTAAAATCGTAATCGGAATCTTGTGCGCTTCTGTTGTCGCCAAGATGAAGATGACATATTCCGGCGGTTCCTCCAATGTTTTCAAAAGCGCGTTAAACGCACCGATGGAAAGCATATGAACCTCGTCAATGATGTATACTTTATACTTTCCTTCCGTCGGGCGATACGCCACCTCTTCTCTGATTTCTCGAATATTATCTACACCGTTGTTAGACGCCGCGTCAATCTCGATCACATTCATAGATGTACCTGCGGCGATTGATCTGCACATTGCACACTCCCCACAAGGGCTTCCATCTACAGGATTCTCACAGTTGACCGCTTTCGCGAAAATCTTTGCTACTGTTGTCTTTCCGGTTCCTCTTGTCCCGCAGAACAGATAAGCATGTCCGATCCGCTCTGCTTTTATTTGATTTTTTAATGTTTTTACAATCGCATCCTGACCTTTTACATCCTCGAATTCGTCCGGTCGGAATTTACGATACAATGCCATATAAGACATTTATCACACCTCATGTTTTCCTAAATTGTTACTTTTATTGATCTCCAAAACTGATACCTGTCAGCTTGGCTTCCTGGATAATACTGGAATCCGGATCTACTGTTTTTAATTTCCCTGCCACTTCCGAAAGCGGAACCGGTACAATTTCCTGATCCTTGACTCCCACCATATTTCCGAAATTTCCATCCAGTATCATCGCCGCTGCCGCCGCTCCGAGTCTGGTAGAGAGAACTCTGTCGTATGCACACGGAGAACCGCCTCTTTGTGTATGCCCCGGAACTGTAATTCGAATCTCCTGATCTGTCTTCTTCTGGATTCTCTCTGCCAGTTCATACGCAACCGACGGATATGGATTCTTTGCGCGTTTTTCCTTTAATTCTTTTTTAGAAAGCCTTGCGTCTTTCTTGGAAATTGCGCCTTCTGCCACCGCAATAATGGTAAAATGCTTTCCTGCTGCCTTCCGCTTATTAATAGCTTCTGCGATCACATCGGTATCATATGGGATCTCCGGCAACAGAATGATATCTGCTCCGCCTGCGATTCCCGCATGAAGGGTTACCCAGCCTACTTTATGTCCCATCACTTCCACAATAAATACACGGCTGTGAGAAGTGGCAGTTGTATGAATGCGGTCAATTGCCTCCGTCGCAATATCTACCGCACTTTGAAAGCCAAATGTCATATCTGTTCCCCACAAATCGTTATCGATCGTCTTAGGAAGTGTGATTACATTCAGTCCTTCCTCCCGCAGAAGATTCGCTGTCTTATGCGTACCATTTCCGCCAAGCACTACAAGGCAGTTAAGATTTAATTTATGATACGTATGCTTCATCGCCTCTACTTTATCCAAGCCATTCTCATCCGGAACTCTCATCAACTTAAAGGGCTGTCTGGATGTTCCGAGAATAGTTCCGCCCACCGTCAAAATCCCGGAGAAGTCTTTGGATGTCAGCATTTTAAAATTCGAATAGATCAAACCCTTATATCCGTCTTGAAAGCCGTAGATTTCTACATCATCACGTTTCGTATACAACCCTTTTACCACGCCGCGCATCGCTGCATTCAACGCCTGACAGTCGCCGCCGCTGGTAAGCATTCCGATTCTCAACATCTTCTTCGCCTCTTTCTTTTTTATTATTTATTAGCACCTAATTATAACATTGAAATTCACAACTGTTCAAGGCGTATACTTTATTTTTTCTATTCCATAGCATTTCCCGTAAAAAGTGTTATACTATATTGATGGGAATATCTCAAATCAATATATGGAAAGCAGGTAATCGAATGGATAAATTAGATATAAAATTATGGACATTAGAAGCAAAAGGTCACATTGTTCCTGACCGTTCTCTTCTGAAAACACCGCAACAAATTGAAGCTATCAAAAAAAGCGCAGCTCTGAACACCGCCGTTCTTGACCATGTTGCCGCCCACATCAGAGCCGGCATGAGCACCGCCGAGATTGACAAGCTCGTATATGATTTTACAAAAGAGCATGGCGGCATTCCAGCTCCGCTTGGATATGAAGGATTTCCTAAGAGCGTATGTACTTCGATCAACAATGTAGTCTGCCACGGTATCCCTGATGAAAATGAGATTCTGGAAGAGGGCGATATTATTAACGTTGATGTGTCTACGATTTTAAATGGATATTATTCCGATGCTTCCCGCATGTTCACCATCGGAGAACTGTCTCCGGAAGCAGAACGGATTGTCCGCGTAACAAAAGAATGTGTAGAGCTTGGTCTTAAAGAAGCAAAGCCCTGGGGACATCTTGGCGATATTGCTTATGCTATCAACTCTCATGCCAGAGCAAATGGCTACTCTGTCGTAGAAGAAATCGGCGGACATGGTATCGGCCTTGATTTCCACGAGGAGCCTTTTGTAAGCTATGTGACTCCAAAAGGAAGTGAAATGGTTCTTGTTCCCGGAATGATCTTCACCATTGAGCCAATGATCAATGAGGGCAGTCCCGACTTCTTTATCGACGAAGAAAACGATTGGACCGTATATACCATTGATGACGGTTTGTCTGCGCAGGTAGAATATATGGTTCTTATTACAGAAGATGGCGCAGAAGTGCTGACAAAATAATAGTTCTGCACATAACAAAATAGCAATTCAGCGTATTTGCATTGAATCTCTTTTCACGCTCTGTTATAATCCTACTGGATATCGCAGATATTAAAACATATCTATAGAAAGCTTTATACAACAAGGAGGAATCAACAATGGAATATATACCAAGAGGTGTCTGCTCCCGATTAATTCGAGTAGAGGTAGACGATAACAAAATCCAGAATGTAGAATTTGTCGGTGGCTGCGACGGAAATCTCCAGGGCATCAGCCGCCTTGTCAAAGGCATGACTGTGGACGAAGCAATTGAACGTCTTCAGGGCATTCGTTGCGGACAGAAAGCCACATCCTGCCCGGATCAGCTTGCTTACGCATTGAAACAGGCAGTAGAACAATAGTTTTTGATGTATGGGCATATTCAGTCACTACCGAATATACAAAAATCAGGATATCGGTATTTCCCAATATCCTGATTTTTATTCGTCTCTTATTCAATTTTAAATCACTCTTCCGAGAGTCTGTGACAAGCGCCGCTATTAAAAAATTTTTGGTCTTTCGACCGGTTGTAAAAGTGGTTTCTCAATGTAGGTCTGAAATTATTGGTTTCAAACTGCGATATTAGCGGCGCTTGTCACAGACTCCCGGAGGATGGAAGGATTAAGTACTCTTACAGACCCAATTCAGTTTGAACGTAAACACCATTGGTGAAGCTACTGCTCATATCTACTCCTGCAGAATGTGTACATCTGACACGATAATAATAACCACCTTCTACTTTTAATCGTTTACTTGAAGATACTCGGTCTGTATTCTCATTAAATTTTTGCCATGTATCATAAAAGCTCCAGCTTGTATCCTCTTCTTTAGCACGTTCTACGATAACCCCAACACCTATTCTATCTACTGCATGAGATGCAATCGTTGTTCCTCCTGCATAAATCTCACCAGCTCCAATTCTCCGAACCTTAGAATAGCCTGTCATGAGATCTTCCCCACGAGTCATTGGCGTTGTTGCCCCTATAGATTCCTCATCTTTAATAAGATAAGAACCATCAATCATTGGAAGTTCTTCCATAGACTTAGCCTCTTCTGCAGCCTTTGTATCTGTTGGGGCAACTGCTAAAAGACTGATACTCAACAATAATACTACTACCGCTGAAATTCTTCTTTTCCTTACACTCATCTTCCGTCTCCTTTTGCTTTTGTTATCGCTTTCTATATATTAAGACACATAACCTTACAAAAACTGACGCGATTTTTAAGGAAAATATAAATTATTTAAAATTTTTTCAAATTCCTCTTTCTCCATTCTCCCCGACAAAAAATATTTTATTTCTTTAAAACTAAAACTAGCATAACATCTTCTGCTTTCCGTATTGGCTATTTCACAAATTTTTATTTCCACAGCCACTCCGTGAACTTCTAATTTATATTCTTTTATAATTTCGTCTTCTATAGCAATACCTATGGAATTTTTTGCTCGATCCCCATTGATAAGATAAACAATATTTTCATTATTATAGCTATAATAAATTTCTGCGACTTGTATATCATTTTGTATTTCCAATTTTAAAAACTCCGTGTTCTCAGGAAGCAACATAACTTTTACTGGACTAAACCCAAATACTTCTTTTATCCTCTGATACGCCTCTTCTTCACTTTCCACTTCAATCACCTTATTATCTTCCCCAGAGTCTACTTGCAATACTTCTCTCTCGCCTACCAGACTTTTAATCGTTTCAACAATACCACCGCCATCTCCCATAGTGCTCATTCCCACAACCAAGAGCAACGTCATCACCGCTGCTAACGCCACATACACACGCAGGCTTTTCCTCTTTCGTACGACTTTCTTGTTTCCGTCTGATTTTTCTTCATCCTGTTTATGATTAGGATCGGCACTGTCTTCCTGTTTTTTCAATTCCATACCGGCACGCAGAGCATCTCGATATTCTTCCGGAAGTTCGTTGCAGATTTTCTCAAATTCGTAATCTTCTATTTTTTTATCGATTTTTTTCTTCAGTTCAAGCTGTTTCTCGTCTGACAATTTGTCTGCGTCCGAGGTTTCCAAAGCTTTCAGGATCTCCTGCGCTTCTTTCTCCAAGTCCTCTTTAATTGTCTGCTCCAGAAGCTCCTTCTTGTCTTTCATATCAATTCCACCTCTTTCTCTTGACCAAATTTCTCAGTGACGTATAATATACTTATAAACCTTAGTACAATTATCATATAAAAATAATGTAAACATTCGGGAGGTTACTATGAAAAGAATTATCTTAACCGGAGGCGGCACTGCCGGGCATGTTACACCTAACATCGCACTTCTCCCTCGTTTAAAAGAATTGCAGTATGATATCCATTATATTGGTTCTTACAATGGTATCGAAAAAGAACTGATCGAACAGTTCGGGATTCCTTATCACGGAATCGCTACCGGTAAATTAAGACGCTACTTCAGCGTTCAGAATTTCACCGACCCTTTCCGCGTACTCAAAGGTATGAACGACGCGAAAAAATTAGTAAAAATATTAAAACCGGACGTCATCTTCTCCAAAGGAGGATTTGTATCGGTTCCTGTTGTACTGGCTGGAAAAAGCCGCCATGTTCCAACAATCATCCATGAATCAGATATGACCCCGGGACTTGCCAACAAATTGTCTTTATCTGCCGCTACAAAAGTATGCTGCAACTTCCCTGAGACTTTAAATTATTTACCTGCTGGGAAAGCTGTGCTTACCGGTTCTCCTATCCGACAGGAATTACTGACCGGAGACAAATATAAAGCGCGCGAATTTTTAAAATTTACAGAAGATAAGCCGGTTATCATGATCGTAGGCGGCAGCCTTGGTTCTGTAGCCATAAATGATGCCGTACGTGCTATCCTTCCGGAACTTTTAAAAACTTATCAGGTAATCCACTTGTGCGGACGCGGCAAAGTAGATGATTCTTTAAAAGATTTAAAGGGTTATGCACAGTTTGAATACATAAAAGAAGAATTAAAAGATCTATTTGCTATTACAGACATTGTCATCTCAAGAGCCGGCGCTAATGCAATCTGTGAATTGCTTGCATTACACAAACCAAATCTTCTGATTCCGCTTTCTGCAAATGCAAGCCGCGGCGACCAGATTTTAAATGCCCGTTCTTTTGAACGTCAGGGATTCAGCGTTGTATTAGAAGAAGAGGAATTAACAAATGATGTTCTCCTTTCTTCTATTAATCATTTATATGAAAACAGAGAAACTTATATTTCAACAATGAAACAGTCTTCTCAGCAGAATTCCATTGACACGATCATCGATCTCATTGAATCTGTGAGCCAATAAGCTTACACATTTTCATCTCGTGTATAAAACAGGTGCCGGTTCGGCACCTGTTTTTATGCATCATTCAAGCGTTCGAATTCCTCTTCATAATTTTTCTTTATCCATTGCTTCGCTCGATACAGCATACTGTGCAGTACGGATAATGATACGCCCATAATCTCTGCGACTTCCTTCTGTGGCTTTTCCAATAAATACGTAATCGTCAGTGCTTCATGCCACCGAGGGTTTTCCTCATACAATCTGGAAAATATTGTTTCCGCAAGTTCATGGTATTCCTTATCTTTAAGTTTTGTAAAGAAATCATCTTCAAGGCTGTCTGTAGGTTCCACTTTCAACGCAATATCTTCATCCGCCATTTCACGTCCTTGATCTCTATGATAATTTAACGCCATATGCTTTGCAGTTACTATCACCCATGTATTAATGGCTTTCATATTAATATTTTCCATGTTCATGTACAGCTTCAAAAACACCTCTTGCGTGATCTCTTCTGCTGCATAATGATTGTTATCGGAATAGTGCAGCGCCGTACGATACACACGTTCTGCATTTGCTTCATATACTGCATCAAATGCAATTTTACCGATTGCCTTTACTTTCACCTTTCTTATCCTACTCTTTCCATAACGATCCTTATCCCTTAAATTCTGGATAAGATATCTTCTTTATCTGCATCTGTAAGCTCACCCATTTTCCATCCGAGTCCAACCTGATCATCTTTATATCTCGGAATCAAATGCATATGGAAATGAAAAACTGTCTGTCCGGCAGCTTCTCCATTATTCTGAACGATATTATATCCGTCGCATCCTAACAGATCTGTAAGCTTTGTAATCATTTTCTTAGCGAGCACAAGCACTTTTGCCGCCACTTCATCGTCCAATTCATATAAATTTGCATAGTGTTCTTTCGGAAGAATCAGCGCATGTCCTTTCGATGCCGGGCTGGCATCCAAAATCACACGGAAATCTTCGTCTTCATACAAAGTTGCTGTTGGAATCTCTCCATTTGCCAGTTTGCAAAAAATACAATTTTCATCTTTCATAATACTTTCCTCTTTTCTCTAAAAATTGTAATTGATTATTTGAACCGCCAATGCTAAACTGTTAAATCTAGGAAAGGCGGTAATTACTATGTTTACAACAACAGACTACGACAATTTACGACAAATCATGGCAGAAAGTCCTGAAAAAAAGGAACTTTTAACAAGACTGCTTGCGTCTCATAAAATGGAAATCAGTACCATCAGTCATGAGATCCGAAACCCTTTAACGCTTGTATACAGTATGCTTCAAATGATAGAAACAGCACATCCTGAAGTTTCCACATTTAAGCACTGGTCTGATCTGCATCAAAATATTGAATATATGAATCAATTATTAGAAGAACTATCTTCATATAACAATAGAGAACGTTTAAACATATCCCAAATAGAAACTAATTCATTTCTTAAGACACTTGTTTTATCTTTTGCTTCCTCTCTTGTTGATACAGATATTGTCTTCACATCAAAAATCAGTCCTAGGCTTCCCCGAATAAACGGTGATTCCATCAAGCTCCGTCAGCTTCTTCTGAATCTATTACGAAACGCAAAAGATGCTGTGAGCACTGCTCCTACTGAGAAAGCCGCCGATTCCTGCACCCAGCCGGAGATTACACTGGAAGCTTACTCAGATACTACTACACTTACCATCCAGATCAAAGACAATGGCTGTGGAATTGAATCCGAACAGCTTGAACATATCTTCGAACCATTTATCACATATAAAAAAGATGGTACCGGTCTTGGACTTGCCATTTCTCATCGTGTCGCCAAAGCACACCACGGGAATCTGATTGTATCGTCAGTTCCCGGCATATCCACTGTATTTACGTTGACGCTTCCAATACAATAATACAGAAAGAATAAAACCAGATAACAGCCCGCCTATATGTGCAAAGTTATCCACTCCTCCGCTGGTAAAACCATAGTACAAGCTTAGAATAACCATAAAAGCAAGCCCTCTTCCGGACACATCGCCAATCCTTCCGCGATTACGGATTGCCACATAGAGAAGCGCTCCCACTATTCCAAATATAGCCCCAGAGGCTCCTGCTGATACCGCAAAGCTTCCGGACATCATATCCCATACCGCAGACAGAAGATTTCCGCCAAGCCCACTGAGCAAATAAATAATCAAAAATTTAATCGTTCCTATTTCTCTTTCCAGAGTAAATCCGATTACAAGAAGCATCACTATATTATTTACCAGATGTTCAAATCCAAAATGCATAAACATACTGGAAAACAACCGATAATATTCTCCTGATCCTAATACATACGGAACATACATAGCACCATGCTCTAACATGAATGCTCCATCTTCTGTCATACCTTGAAAGGTCAGATAGAAAAATACAATTACATTTGCTGCTGCCAGTAAAATTGTACCTGGTGCAATCCTCTTCTCAGCTTTCATTTATCGTTAATCACTTTCCGAATTTTTTTCTATTATATCACAGATAAATTTTTTGTGCAGAACTTTCTTCTTTTCTCTAAAACTCCTCTTCTTCTATATGTAATCCGTCCCACTCTCCCCACCTCGGTTTTCGGTGTCTATAGAGGAATTTTTTGACAGGTGTCCACAAATTTTCCGTTTCTTCCATGATTCGCATGCCCATTTCCTGCTCTGCGATCCAATCATGCTCTTCCCTGTCATAACTCATCGCTCTGCTCCTCTCTTCCTCATCTTCTGCATGAACCTCTTCTTTGTCTTCGCTTTCTTCTACAAAACACTCTTCTATGATTTTATCAAGGCTATAATTTTCTTCCATTGTTTCTTTGTGCAGTAAAAACACAAGTCTTACACACTCTTTTTCTTTATAATCTGCTTTCTTCACAAAATACTCTGTAAGTTCATGGATATCCTCCCATAACTGTGTGTTTTTCAGTGGATAATAACAGAAATAAAATTTCTCCTCTTCGTAAAAAATATATTCCGGTCTTAATAAAATACAATGAATGTTTAATAGATATTTTTCGATATTCTTTATCACGGATTTTAAATCAGATAGAAAGTTTTTAATATCTTTTGCCTTTATTTCATTTCTTTCATACAGTGCTTTCATAGATATTTTCCCGCTGACATCATAATCATAGCAACTGTTTCCATTCATTCCGCGTCCTCTGACTTTTAAAATGCCTTCGATATCATTAGCTTCTAACATTCTCATTTGATAATCTTCTTCATATATCGAAGCTTCTTCAACTGTAATTCGCCGCTCCATTGATAACCTCCCTCAGTTTACGTTTCTTCCGAATATAAGCTTCAGGCTCCGTCACCGAAGCTCTCTTTCGCACAGACACTCGGAATTATCCTTTTTCTGCGGTAGCTTCTACTAATATCTGCTTTTCCCCTATTGATATATTGACACTGCTTCCTGCGAATAAAATACATTTCCCTTCTGTCCTTTCCACAAATAACGCCGTCAGTTCTCCCTCATCCACACCTTCCGCCTCTCTCATTTTTGTACTACCTACCACCGACGTTTCATAAGCTGCCGCAGCTATGATATTTTTATCGTGGAAATAAAAAACTGTTAATATACAGCTTAATATCAGAAACAATATGATCGGCATCAGCAGTGACATTTCTACCGTCATACTTCCGTTCACTTTTTTTAATCTTATACGCTTCATTTTGCCCCCTGTTCAAAGCGGTCCTGTCACCAGATACAACAAATACCCTGCGGTTAAAAAAGGAAAAAATGGAAGTGTACATTTTCTGGACATTTTCCTACTGCTCAGTACGAGCACTGCACCAATGGTCAACAGCGTAAAGGCACCGGATAATACCAACAGAAGTTTCCATATCCCCATATAGATACCAAGAATCAAAATTGCCAGACTGTCGCCATACCCTAACTTCTCCCCTGTAACTCTGCTTATAAAAAGGAAAAGGATGCCAATTGCAATTCCCCCTCCCAGAATCCATACATTCTCTTGTTCCATACAGATCCGATACACGCACGCTCCCACTGCGCCCATGACGAGAATCTCGCCCGGAACCTTCCGGTAATGTATATCTGCAATTGATAATCCGGCAAGGCTTCCCAGACAAATAATTTCACTTACTGTCCACATTTTGAACAAGCCCCCTTTCCAACCGCCTCTGACAGGGGAATTGCATAAACTGTCCTTTTCAGTCCACTGCAGGACAACGAGCTGTGGTAGCGGTCACCATAGTCTGTAATATAGACATTCCCACTGCTTATGTTCCCGCAATGCTCACAAGGATGATAGTTCCCTCCACTTTCATTTCGCATATGCTCAATTTCCAAAGCTGATGCCATATGAATAGACAATTTTAAATGCGTACAATTATAATCCTTATGATATACAACACCGGTCTCCGTTATATAAACCGTTTCTGAGTCATCGCTCTCAAATCCCGCCTTCTCATAGCCACACCACGTTTTTACCTTTATTGATTCCCTGTAAGACACAGGTGGTATTGCAAAAATCGGCACCGGAATCCGAATCTTATATACTGCCGTAAGCTGTGCAATTCCTGTCCGCCCGGACATGTGTGACTGACTGCAGTCAATACCTCCGCTCCCACCTTCCATGATACTTCTTTGAAGACGTTCTGCCCCAATCGAAGATACCACGTCACTTTCCACTTTAGATGGCAACAGAAATTGTTGGTCATATCCTTGCTCTGCCAATAACTTCCCTGCATCCTGAAGTCCGCTCCGAACCGCAGTTTGTACAGACATAATTTCCATAAGATAAAAAAGACAAAGCACAGCAAAGAAAAAAACAGGAACTGCCATAGCTGCCTCCACCGTAATACTTCCTTTTACAGAGGTGGAGACAGATGCCCTTTCAGATTGTGAATCATAGATATAGTTTAAGGGGAGTTTACGATTATTCATGGCGCGAATCCATCTCCTTTCTTTCGTTTCTTTTTATAAATTGGGATGTATGCCCGAAAGGGCATCTGTCCCCACCCCTGCATTTTTTCTTATCAGTTATATCCAAAATACGTAGAAAAACGATAGTGGATTCCTCTTCTCAACTTGCAGGTACTGTCCATCTCCATCTTGCTGACACATTGATCTGCCCGAAAAGCGGTCAGCCCATGTTTCGTTCGAAGATTATTCTCTATCAAATCCAGCGCGCGCATCCCCAATGCTTCTTTCTTTTCCAGAAATAGTAATATCCGCAGATACTCTTCATAGGTAAGCCCGTTTCCCGTATCTTGTCCATCATTCAAGCTCTTATCTTGTCCAAGCTTTAGAAGATCCGACAGAGATAATTGCCAGCTTTCTTCATTTTTCATCAACGGCACCTTCCCTTTATTCAGAAGTGCACGCACATCCATCAAACATTCTCCATAAGCCCACGCAAGTAAAATCACCTGTGCAGCAGCCTGTGTAATAGCCGGCACTGCCAAGAGAGAGCATAAGGTAAGTGCCATCGCCTCTGCTTCTGCTTTTTTTGTACTGCTGCCCTGCAAATGCATATAATTAGGAACGAAACGAAAAAGGAGCAATTGATTTACGACTGCCTCTAAATTTTCACGATCACTTTCTTTGCCTGCCAACAGATATTCCAATTCATAATCCAGCGCCCCCTTGTCTTCTTCGCTCACAGCGTGACCAAAATGGTCGGTGAGATACCTTCCAAAAAGAAGATGATCCACGGTTCCCGCCTCCGCCGTTACGTCTGAAAAATCACCATATCCCTGATTTCTCTGTCTCTTGGAAACCACGGATGCAAGCGCTATTTTTTTCTCCGACACCTGCCGATCTTCCGGCATTACCAAAGATAAAATCGGACTTTTCTTAAGCTCCTCCACATAAGCAATGGGATTATCTTCGGAGGGCAGTTCCCCCTCTTGTTCTTCCAGCAGCTGATCCAAATGTTCTTGCTCCGTCTTTCCCGTTTGCTCATACTCGATAATCTGCTCATCCTGCTTTTTCCACATGTCTGTCATCCCCACCTGCTCTTTGACAAGATCGATTCCGTATTGCTGTTCCATGTAAGCAGCCACCTGTTCATAGAATGCCAGCCCTCCATGATCTGTTAAGTATTGGATCCTTCTGACCTGATGTTCCATATTCTGCGCTCCGTAATACTCCAACCGCCGGATGACCATGTCCTCTCCGTATTGACTCGTTTCATACCCTGTATCCAGTGCGAATATTTCATATTCTTCTAATAGTTCCTTTTGATATTCCGCAAATACTGACTCCATTGCCCGGTTCATATCCGCGCGCCTGTAGTTTTTCGCCATCTGGATGGATGCACTCTCCATAATCCCGCCCACGAAAGTCATCAGTAAAATAAACACAAGACTAAGATACGCGGTCACTTCTCCTCTTTTCATAGCTTCAGATGCCGGCGCTTTCACTTGTGATCTTTTGAAATATATTCTGAACCAGACTTGTAAGCTGTGATTTAAAAATCAGCACAAGCCCAATCAACACGACCAGTATGAGAATCACCTCTACGACTCCTATTCCCCGTTCTTCTGTTAAAATTCTTTTTAAATAATACAGTCTCCACATACAATTTCCCCTTTCTTTTTACTTCGTACTACATCTGCATAGACATAAATGCGGGTACGATCACGATAAACAGTACAACTGCCAGCATAAGAAACAGCGGCCCCAGCAATTTTGTTCCGGCTTCCTCTCCGATTCGTTTCGCCCTTGCTTTCCGCTCCTCAAAAGCCTGAACAGACTCTATTTTCAGCAATTGGCTTAATCCTCTTGTCCCTCTTCGCAGATTCTGCGACAACAATGCTCCTAATTTCACATATTCCTGAAGTTTACATCGCCTTCCAAAACGCTCATAACATTCCGCTTCTGTTATCCCGCTGTCCATCTCAAAACAGGTTGTTTTCATTTCTTCATAGACATACCGTTCGCCCCAGAGATCTTTTTGCTCTTCATAGTCTGACACCATTTTTCGCCACGCCTTTTTCACCGTCATACCTGCACCTAAAAATAGTGTCAGTTTATTAACTGCCTCCGGATAATCCAGCAGCATCTGCTTCTCTTTTTCCTGCATTTTCTCTTTTTGCTTTTCCTTATCTAACGCATAAAATAATATTGCACTTAGAACGATCATTCCAATCACAATCAGTCCCCGATTCTCCATCTGCCGATAATAGCTGACATTTTCTCCGTCCACAGTGGCAGGAAGCTTCAGTCTTTTTTCTGTCTTTGATTTTTCCTGCTCCCTCTGAATGGCTTCTTTTATTTTGATACCCTGCGTTTCCTCCTTTGTTTTTGCCGCCGGATAAATGTTCGCCATACACTCATACTGTGCCTGCATTGTCCGGTCTTCCATATAAGTAAGTACCGCCTTCAATGTAATCTGGATTCCTTCTTCTTTCAGCACATCTTCTTGTATTTCACCATAAATATTCATCACATCATATCTGGAGAGCTCCCATTCTACCTCTATCGGTACTTCCGGTATTTGAGTCACCAGTTTCATATCCGATGTGACATAATCCAGACTTTTATTCTCCCCAAGTATCAATCGGTCTAACTGTCTGATACATTTGTCAAATAAAGCTTTGGTTTCTTCTGCTGTGTAAAGCTGTTCTTTTACTTCTACGTCAATCTCTGTTTTTTCTTTGTTTTCTGTCTCGGCAATCAGACGTTCCGTTCTGCTTCCACCTCCATAGGGATTTCTTTCCAGTCCTTCTGTTAGCGGAACAGATGCTTTTCTCCAGTCAGTGATCACAAGAAGTACAGCCGCTACTAAGGCTGTCATCAATAAAAATGCTCTTAAACTTCGATGTGGATCAGCTTTTCTCCAAGCGCGCAGGCGCCCATATAAACGCTCAGACATATGGTCATCACCCCAATTCCAATTAGATTTCCATATAGACAAGACATAAATTCCGGAAAGCTGAAGCTCATATACGCAATGATCAGATAAGGCACTGCCGACATCACCTTCAGTTCATACCGCTTTGCCGCCAGAATAGTATCTATTTCTCTTTTCACCTCTATTTTCCCGCTCATCTGCATGACGGTATCCTGAATAATCGCAATCATATCGCCGCCATTTCTCTTTGCCGCCGAAAATACCGACGCAAAATTTTTCACATCTTCCTCACCTGCCCGACAGGCAAATTCCTCCAATATCTGCTCCACCGGAACCTGCACTCGAATCTGTCCGATCATGTGTGCCATTTCTTTGGAAATTATTTCGTTTTGTGAATATATGATTTTTAACTCTTTCTGTGTCTCTTTCATTGCATTTTCAACAGAATATCCCGTACCTAATGCAGCCGCCATACTCTGGATCATCTCTTTAAACTGTAAGAGAAATTTTTGCCTCTTTTTCCTCTCACATTCCTCTTTTGACTTTCTATATTCCCATATAAAGATCGGAGTCAACGCTATCATTGCCCACAGAGAGTGATAGTACAGCCATGCTGTGATTCCCGTAAATGCAGCTGCTTTACTTGCCATTACACATTTTTCCGATGCTGTTATATCCTGCTGCCAATAATTTCCCTGTGTGCTTAAGTTCTCCCTTCTTTTCCCAAACTCCTTGAATCTTCCCATTCTCCTCTCCTGTTTCTTCATACCTGTACACTGTCTGCAAATGAATCTCACCTTCTCTGTAATCCATCACTTCACTGACTTCCAGTAATTTTCTGCTTTTATCTCTCAATCTGCCCAAATGAACAATCACATCAATTCCAGAAGCAATCTGTCTTCGGATTGCCGTAAGCGGAAGCTCCATTCCCATAAGCACCATCGTTTCCAGGCGGGAAAGCATATCTTCCGGGCTGTTCGCATGCCCGGTACTTAAGCTTCCGTCATGTCCGGTGTTCAAAGCCTGAAGCATATCAATTGCTTCCGCAGAGCGCACCTCACCTACAATAATCCTGTCCGGTCTCATTCGAAGTGCCGACTTGATCAGCTGCCGAATCGTAACTTCTCCGGTGCCCTCCACATTTGCATTCCGCGCCTCCAGACTGACCAGATTCGGAACATCTAAGATTCGCAACTCCGCATTGTCTTCTATAGTGATGATTCTCTCATCCTTGGGAATATACTGAGACAATGCATTCAGAAATGTTGTCTTTCCGGAACCTGTTCCGCCACTGATAAAAATGTTATATCCCGACTCCACTAATAAGGCGAGAAATTCCGCCACCTCTTCACTGATGGAGTTCCATGCGATCAATTGCTTCATAGTAATGGATTCTGTTGGAAATTTCCGAATCGTGACGATTGGACCATTTAATGCGATCGGCGCCAGCACTACATTTACACGAGACCCGTCGGCAAGCCTTGCATCCACAATGGGCGAAGCCTCATTTACCAGACGATTCGCGCCGGCAACAATCTGTTGAATCACATCTTCTAGCTTCTCTTTAGACAGAAACCGTTTGTCCGACTGGAAGATTCTCCCTTTTTTCTCATAGAAAATGTTCTGCGTCCCGTTGATCATAACCTCTGTGATTTCGTCATCTTCCAGAAATTCTTCCAACAGATCCAGCTTTCGGAAGGCATTAAACAATTCTCTGCCCAATGCTGTCTTTACATTTAACGGCAGATATTCTCTGCTCTCAGCCTCCCGCAATACCCGGTAGATGATTCTTGTCAATTCTTCATCTTCTACCTCTTTGGACAGATCCAGTTCATCAAGAATCCTTGCGTGTAGCTGTTCTGCCTCGATCATGTCTTTCCTTTCTCACCAATTTTCTTAAAATATCTTCATATCCCAGCAAATTAACTTCATTTTCAAACTGGCGAAGTTTTGCCTGTCCATACAGGTCCTGCGTATACAGAAGATATATCTTCGTACATGCCCGCAACAGCTCGTATACCCCTGAGATTCCTTCATCCAGATCTAAAATAATCACGTCATAGATACTCTGTTCCAGAATCCGTCTTATGAGCATAAGCCATTCTTCTGCCTTCACACTTTTTACATCCTCGGCTACAGGCATAGGGACAATATAATCTAAGTTTTTTCGATGTTTTACAACTGTGGTGAGTAAGAGCCCCAGATTCCCTTTTTCCTGTCTTGCATAATACAGCACGTCTGCAAGCGTTTGCTCACCCTCTTCGAAGTGTCCCCCGATTCCTCCGTAAATTTCCAGATTCAGATACAGGACATTTTCTGTGGCTGCCATCTCTTCGCCCAGTTTCAGCCCGTAAGTCGTCTTTCCGATCCGATGAACCGGCGAAAAAATACCGATGATTTTTCCTCCCTGCTTTCTTCCGCCTTTATAGATGCTCTCATTTTCAGAAGCTTCCAGTCCGCATATCCGAATCATATCTTCTACAATTTTCTCGCCGGACTGATACTTATACACCTGATTTTCTCCATCGGCTTCTTCCGTTCCGGTCGTCAGCAAGAATATTTTCTCCGCCTGAAGTTTTCCTTTCGCCTCCTTTGCATACTCGCCCGCCAAAAACAAAAGATGAATCTTCTTCGTTTTTTCAAGCTCCATTACCTGCGTCACGGTACTGCACACTTGAACCTCCGCCGCCAATTCCTTCTTTCGCATGAAATACATTGCCAATGCTTGGGCGTATCCCTCTTCCGAGTCACAAATAACTAAATTTTTACTTACCACATAATGAACCTCCTTATGCGCTGCACATTCTTATTTTGTTACTAAAGTTTCTTTCTTGAATTTGTTGCCGAATGGCTTGAAATTCATGAATCATGTTGAAATTATGAATAGATAAAACAATCAGATACAAGCTGCATGTTCAACTTGTAGGACGATTATAACTCCCCTTTCTTTTCTTGTCCATGCCAATTTTACAAAAAAAGAATCTTTGTGAATCCTTGACAAAATTTCTTCGAAAATTTCTCTGAAAGTCCCAAAAGAAGTTGCGGGAAAATGATGTTCAAAGTTATAATAAAAATAATTACCATATCCTCTCCTTTTTTCATTGAGAGGTGTTTTTATTGAAAGGATTTTCCTATGGACATCAAACTTTTTTCTCAGGAACAACTCTGTTCGGCGGAACCGATTCTCCCCGGACAGCTTCACATATGGATCATGCCAAATTCCGGCGGGCACGCAATTCTTCATCAACTTCTGGGCTTCTATCTTAGCTGCTCTCCAGATGATCTTCTGTTCAAAAAGGGGGCACACGGGAAGCCGGAGCTCTCCGGGAAACATGCCGGCAAGATTCATTTCAACCTGTCCCACTCCGGGGATCAGCTTGCACTGATTTTCTCCGTCGATTCCCCTGTTGGAATCGATATTGAAAAAATCCATCCGGTTAAAAAAAGAGCGCGCATTGCAGAGAGATTTTTCCACCCGGAAGAAACACGCCTTCTCAGAGAAGCATCTTCCACGGATTCGGAAATATTATTCTTTCGCTACTGGACAATGAAAGAGGCATTTGTCAAAGCATTAGGCACCGGACTTTCCATTCCTCTTAATGATTTCTTCATTTCACCGGAGCCTTATGACACTCTGCCGATTTACCGAATAACAAAAAGCCAGAAGGATTATTCTTCATGGAGAATACAGACCCTTCCGGCTCCGGCTTGCTATCAATGCAGTATTGCATATAAAATCAATCAATAAGATTCTAAAGAAACTTTTTAATATCCAGATAGGAATGAAATCCCATATAAGAGCGCTACTCCGGGCGCTCCTAATGTCCCTGCAGTCACAAAAGTCACCGGGTTCATTCCCACTCGAACAGACAGCCCCTGCATAGCTAAAAATTGATTTAAAAAGAAAATTACAGCGAATCCTACAACAGCCCGAATTATAAAATTCACAATCACAGAAGATCTCTTTTCCTTCATATCTTCCCCTTCATATCTTTTTCTTCCAGTTCCCTCTCTCCATATATATCAAAAAGCTCCGTATTATATTCATAAGATTCGCTTATACTATGTAAAAACAGGAAGCCATCAATAAAGGGAGGATAACTCATGAGATTCTTTTCACATTCTGCAGATAAGTCAAAGGATGCCACACTTTTAAAAGAACTGTCTCAGGCGAAACAGGAAATGGAAGATGCCTATGCCAACTTTCAAAATGTCAGCGACCCGGATCTGATCGATTGCTATATTTACAGAAGCCACGCTGCCTGGAAACGCTACCTGTTTCTCCTTCGTCTGGCGCGGGGAGAATCACATCTCCTGTAGTAGTTTCATAACATTGCAACAAGAATATCGATACAACATTTCTTATGTAATCAAAAAAATTCGGGACGGCATTTTATCTAAAACTCCGTCCCGAATTTACAAAAAGTCCGATTGTTAAATCTGATTTCAAACTCAGACTTTAAAGCTCAATTTTAATCTCCCGATGTGTTCGGTGATATTGGTGATATCTTACACCTGCCGCATCAAACATTCTCATAGATGCCTGCACAGATGGCGTATCTTCATATTTATTGCTGTCGTAGATCACTTCTTTGATCCCGCTTTGTATAATTGCTTTCGCACATTCATTACACGGGAAAAGTGACACATATAGCTTGGCTCCTTCCAGACTTCCGCCACGGTAATTCAAAATTGCATTTAATTCACTGTGTACGGTATAAATATATTTTGTCTCCAAAGGATTTTCGCCTTCTCTAAGCCACGGGAACTCGTCATCCGAACAGCCTTTGGGAAGTCCATTGTACCCCATAGACAGGATCTTATTATCCTGACTTACAATACAGCATCCCACCTGTGTGTTGGGATCTTTGGAACGAAGACCGGACAGCATTGCAACTCCCATAAAATATTCATCCCAGCTGATATAATCTTTTCTTTTGTTGCTTCCCATATAAACGCCTCCTGTCCATCACTATTTCGTTCCGAAAATGCGGTCTCCGGCATCTCCAAGTCCCGGTACAATATATTTATGTTCGTTCAAATGATCGTCCAGAGCTCCAATATAGAGATCTACATCCGGGTGTGCTGCTTTCATGCGCTCTACACCTTCCGGTGCTGCAATGATACACATGAATCGAATATTCTTCACACCTTTGTCTTTCAATAACTGGATTGCAGCTACACAAGAACCTCCGGTAGCAAGCATTGGATCTACCACAAACACTTCTCTTTCATCACAATCTGCCGGAAGCTTACAATAATATTCAATCGGTTCAAAAGTATCCGGATCACGGTAAAGTCCAATGTGTCCAACTTTTGCAGCCGGAATCATATCAAGCATTCCGTCCACCATTCCGAGGCCGGCTCTTAAAATCGGCACCACTGCCAGTTTCTTTCCGCTTAATTCTTTTCCTACCATTTCACAGATCGGTGTCTTGATCGTTACATCCTGAAGCTTTAAGTCTCTTGTGGCCTCATAGCACATCAGCGAAGCGATTTCTCCTACAATCTGTCGAAAATCTTTCGAACCTAAATCCTCTCTGCGGATGCAATTGATCTTATGCTGAATCAGCGGGTGATCCATAACCTGTACTTTTGCCATCTTTTTTCCTCCTCATTTGACATTTATATATTTATTACATGGTGTCCGGCTGCCTTTAACAAACGATTCATGATCGCACTTCCGATCCCGCCTGTAGCAAACGACTCACTATATATGTAATCCACTTCATCCTGATCGAATTCTCTCAGGATACCATAGAGATGGACTGCAATGGTAGACTCATCTTCCCGTGTTCCTATGGACTTAACATCGCCCTCTTTATAACTGGCTACACTTTCCTCTGTTCCGATGATCCCCACCTTATATCCTTTGCCGATCTGTTCCTTCGCCATGCGATTGATTGTTTCAATCACCTGATCCATCTTTCCCTCTACAATAAGAAGTTCAGCCTTCGGCGCATAATGTCTGTATTTCATGCCCGGAGCCTTGGGCTTCTTCTTACTATCCGGGTCGATAAGTGCCACATCTTCTGCCACCTCTCCGATTAAATCTTCCAGCATCTCCTTCGTGACTGCACCAGGTCTTAGAATCATCGGCGGTGTCACGGTCATATCTAAAATTGTAGATTCTACGCCAATCTCTACATCCCCGCCATCTACGATCATATCGATCCGGCCATCCATATCTTCCTTCACATGTTCTGCTGCTGTAGGACTCGGACGCCCGGATGTATTCGCGCTTGGCGCAGCAATGTATCCGCCGCCGGCATCAATGACTGCTCTTGCAATCTCATGGCTTGGCATTCTCACTGCAACGGTATTCAGACCGCCGGTTGTTCCGTATGGCACCTTTTCATTCTTCTCAAAAATCATCGTAAGCGGTCCAGGCCAGTATTCCTCTGCTACCTTAAATGCTTCTTTCGAAACATTTTTTGTTATCTTAAGAAGATCTTCCATATTGGTTATGTGAACGATCAGCGGATTATCCGAAGGTCTTCCCTTTGCCGCATATATTTTCTGTGCAGCCTCCTCATTTAACGCGTCTGCTCCAAGTCCGTATACGGTCTCTGTCGGAAATGCCACAAGTCCTCCTCTTTTCAGAATCTCTCCGGCTTCAATGATCACTTCATTATTAAGTTGTTCATTTTCTACTTTTTTTATTATTGTCTCCATAAGGTTGATTATACTACACTCTAATCTTTCAGACAAGATTCGATTCCATTTGCAATTGCTTTTGCAATCTCTTTTTGATAATCTTCTGAAGCTAATTTTTCCGCTTCCTCCTGATTGCTTAAAAACCCACATTCTACGATCAGAATCGGAACTTCTGTGCGCTTCAGAAGATAATACGTAGTATTTGCCTTCACTTGTCTTGTATTATCCGGGTCCACCGCAAGCAGTGCCTCCTGCAGGATTCGGGCATCCTTCTCCCCGCTTTCGGAATGTTCATAATAGAAAACCTGTGCTCCGTGAATACTTTCTTCATGATAACTATTCTGATGAATACTTACTGCAAGATCCGGCTTCGTATCGTTGATTCGTTTCACTCTCGCCTTCATATCCTGCACTTTTCGATTACCATTTTCTCCTTCCGCCAGCGACTCATCCTTATTTCGCGTCATAATCACACAGATTCCCTTTTTCTCAAGATACTTTTTTGTTTTCTTAGAAATAGAAAGATTGATATCCTTTTCTAAAACTCCATTAATTCCTACTTTTCCTGAATCGGATGATCCGTGACCGGCATCTAAGACCACAGTATACTCTTTTTTCTCCACTTTATCCGAGTTCACGTACTTTTCCAATTTTTTACTTACCATCACTAATCCGGCAAGCGTCAGCATCACAAGAATCAATTCTATTTTTTTTCGCAAAAAAAATACCTCCCGACAGACTTTATTGATTCAATATATGTCTGCCGGAGGCATTTTATATTATTTTATGCCAAATGATTCTTCAATTAGCCTACGATTCTCCACTTCTTATCAACTGCGTTGAGAAGTTCATGTCCGTCCTCTGTTACAAGTACAAGGTCCTCAATACGAACACCATATTTTCCTTCAATGTAAATACCTGGTTCGATAGAGAAGATCATTCCCGGCTCAGCAACATTTTTGTTGATCGGGCTTACATCACCGTACTCGTGGTCTTCCTGTCCGATAAAGTGTCCAAGACGAATCTTCCAGTACTCGCTGTATCCAGCCTCGTCGATAAGGTCTCTTGCCTGTGCATCAATATCACAGAAACGAGCGCCCGGTTTGATCACTGCTTCTGCTTTCTCAACTGCTGTGCGAACTAAATCATGGATTGCAGCCTGCTCGTCATCTACAGATTTGCAGTAGAAAGTTCTTGTCATATCTGAACAATATCCTTTCCATACACATCCCATATCGATCAATACACACTCTCCTGCTTTCAGAGTTCTTGTATCGCTTGGCTCATGATGCTGATCTGCTGCGTTTGGTCCAAAGCATACGATTGTATCAAAGCTTAATCCGCTTGCTCCTGCTGCAAAGAATTCGTTGTTAATAAAGTCAGCAACTTCTTTCTCTGTCATACCTTCTTTGATGAAGTCAGCAACTTTCTCCATTACCTTATCGTTGATAACAGAAGCCTCTTTCATGATTGCGATCTCTTCTTCATTCTTCACTGCACGAACTCCGTCTACACAGTCAGATCCCCAGATTGTCTTCATCTGTGGGCATCTCTCCTGAAGCGGAATGAGGAAACGTGCCGGCCATGTTTTATCGATACCAAGTACGCTCTCTGTATCGATGTGCTCCATCAGAACTCCGATCTGATCATCCATATCACTAAACCATACTTCCTCAAATCCTGTATCAGATACATAGTACAGGTAGTTCAGGAATAACGTATGTTTTCCGTTAGATCTTAACAAAAGCGCATACAATCTCTCACCTGGATTTACCATGATGCCTGTCAAGAAGCGGATGCTCAACGGATCAGATACAAGAAGCTGTGTCAGCCCTTTTTCCTCCATTTTCGCTAATACTCTGTTGATTCTTTCGTTCATTGTTTCATCTCTCCTTGTCTGTAATAATTCTATATAGAATTATAGCACATACGAAACAAGAATAACAGACTATAGTTTAAAATGCAGTCTAAGATATTTTTAATAACACTATCATTAAAATTTATATTAGATTCTTACTCCATCCTTCACAACTGCTTTCAGATTTAATTCCTGATCCAGCAGCACCACGTTGCCTTTTTTACCCTTCGCAATAGAACCGTATCTGTCATATTCACCCAGACTCTTTGCCGGATTTACAGTTGCGCATGCAATCGCTGTTTCCAATGGAATTCCCATCTCTTTGACTGCCACACGCATACAATCCAGGAGGTTCGTTGCGGATCCTGCAAGCGCTCCGTTAGAGACTAAAGTCGCACGGTTTCCGACTACATTTACATCAAGACCGCCCAGTGTATACTGCCCGTCCGGCATTCCTGTCGCACGCATGCTGTCACTGATTAAAATCATACGGTCCGCACCCATCATCTTAAATGTTGCGCGCACCATAGACGGATGAATATGAACACCGTCGCAAATCAGTTCTACATCTACATGCTCACTGTCGCACACTGCGCCTACCACTCCCGGAGCGCGGTGTGTAAATGCAGGCATGGCATTATACAAATGTACCGCATGATTAGCTCCTGCCTGAAAAGCTTCCATCGCCTTATCGTATCCTGCATTCGTATGCGCCAGCGAAATATTCACCTTATCCTTCATGGCACGGATAAATGACACTGCATCTTCATTTCTCTCCGGTGCAATACCTACGTATTTTACCAGCCCCTTGGACGCGTCAAGAAATCTCCGGCACACTTCTTCATTACATGTAATGATATTTCTCTCATCCTGCGCGCCTTTCTTCTCCACACTGATAAACGGACCTTCCATATTTACCCCGATAAGATCCGCCTCCTTAGAACCGCCTTCCTTCGCACGCTTTTTGGCTTCTTCCTTATATTCCGCTGCCGTCTCCAATATGTTTTCCAGTTCCTCCACCGGAAGGGTCATGGTTGCCGGCGAGATTGCTGTCACACCAATGGATGCCTCATATCTGGCAATCTCTTCGATTGCTTCTTTCGTTCCATCACAGAAATCATACCCCATACATCCGTGAAAATGAAGATCGATAAGCCCCGGAATGGCATAGCAGCCTTCTCCGTCCAATACTTCTTCCCCAGCCTCAGGCTCTGCATCTACGCCGGAAACAACATGGCTGTCCCCGATCATTCCGTCACGGATCACAATCTCACCGTCTGTAAACTGCTGATCCTCTGTGTACACTCTCACATTTTTAATAATCATCTTTGCTACCTCCAATTTTTCATCAACATATCACATACTCAAATGCTATTCGAACATCCCGCGGCGCCCGACTTTTCCCTCTTCCAGCGCCCGGAGTGTATTATCATGGAAACTTTCTTTTTTCGGTTTATCCTGCTCTACATAATAAGAATAAATAAGGTCCAGCATGACAAGAATCGGAAATTGCGGCGAGATCACATTTCCGTGATTCAGATGCCGAAGTGATGGCAGCAGCAAAACTTCACTGCAGTACTCCGCATAAGAATCCTTGTTCTGGGCAGTGATCATAACCGTCTTGGCACCCCGTTTGTGCGCCTCTCGCAAGAGATACCGGACGCCTTCCGTCTCGCCGCTAATACTGATTCCAAATACCAGACAGCGCTTATCCTGAAATACTGCCTGCATCCGCATCCTGTCGCTGTCCTGAAGCGAATCGATATCCACACCGATACGCATGAACCGAAGTTCCATCTCACTGGCGGCAAGACCGGAGCTTCCTTTCCCGCAGACAAACACACGCTCTGCCTGATTCAGATATTTCCCAATCCTTCCGATCTGCTCTTCATCCACCAGACTGTAGGTTTTGTTCAGCAGCTCCTGATAAGCGTTCAAAACCATTCTCGTATTTCCGGTCATAGACTCCTTTTTTTCCACCAACGTTTCCTCGTACTGGTATACGAACTCCCGATAGCCTCTGTAACCGCATTTTTTTGCAAATCTGGAAAGCGACGCCTCGGATACAAATAATTTTGCGGCAACTGTTTTCGCCGAAAAATCCATTTTCTCATGGTTGTGAATAAAAAAATCCGCAATGTTTTTCTCTACCATTGTAAAATTATTGTAATTCGATTCTATGATCGGTACTACCGACTTTACATAATATTCCATGTGCCCCGCCTTTCCCGTATCTTTCTATCTCCGTTCTTTCTTCTGCATATTTTGAAAATGATAATATGCTCCGAGCATTCCTGCATCATTTCGGTGCTTTGCAAATGCAAGCTTCGTATGCTCTGCGATACTCGGAACCAGATATTTTCTAAGTGAAGCTTCGATCCTGCCTCTTAAATATTCTTCCTGCGCCATCACTCCGCCGCCAAGAACAACCACCTCCGGATTCATCACATAACAGATGTTGGCAATCCCACGCCCCAGCACATCTGCCATCTCATCAATCGCCCGGATACAGAGTTTATCTCCTTTTTTTGCTTCCTCGAAAATATGATAGCCGTTCCAGTTCTCTTCCGGCTCATTTTTCCACTCTGCTACTTTTCTCGTCAGAATACTTGCCGCTCCAAGTGTCTGAAAATCGCTTCCTTCCATATGCATATATCCCACTTCGCAGGCGCTTCCGGAACATCCGTGATACACCTCTCCGCCGATGACCATACTTCCGCCGATTCCGGTTCCGATGGTCAGCATCAGCGCACTTTTACTTCCCTTAGATGCGCCGGACATATACTCTGCAAGTCCTGCACAATTTACATCATTTTCCACTTCACACGGAACGTGGAAACGCGCTTCCATGACCGCTTTAAAACGGGTGCCGATATAATTGGGAATCAGCGGCGCTGAATAGAATATCTCACCTTTTTCCGTGTCTACCATTCCGGCGGTGGAAATACAGATTCCGAGAAGCTGCTCTTTGAGCACCTTGCCGGACGCTAAGAATTCTTCCACAATCCCTTCTGCTTTTTTCAAGATCTCCGGTCCGCCCTTATAAGCCTCTGTAGCCATCTCATACCGTTCCAGAATTACACCCTGTTCTGTGAGGATTCCGTATTTGATCGCCGTTCCCCCAATATCAATACTAATATATTTTTTCTCCATCGTTCGTTTGCCTCCTCTAAGCATAATGAGGAATCCACTTGCCTATTCCTCATTATAATATATTGAAATATTTTCCGCAATCGCTTCTCATTGCACGAAGAGGCAAGGCGGAACTTCTTCCGTCTTGCCTCACCGCCTGTTATTTTATACGAATCTTAAAGATTGCTTTTTTAATTGTCTCCGGCCCATCTACTGCCACAGCTGTGCGATGTCCGTCGCTCGGATAACAGATCAGGAAATCTCCGTCCCGGAGGATTACTGAGCTGTTCTTTTCTCCGTCCATCGGAAGAAAATCATCTTTTTCCACGAACTCTTTCACATCCATATTCTGAATAAAGTTCAGATCAATCTGTTCTGTCCCGCGAAGCATAAGATGAAGATCCAGATATTGTCTGTGCGCCTCCCAGAATCTCTCTTCGGCTGTTGTTGTAGTATACTCCACAACATTTACAAACAAACGGTCACCGTCTATCTCATGGCTTCCTTTTTCATAAGATACAAGCTCATGCTCTCTTGCATAAGTAAAGCATTCTTTGATCTGTTCCTCCAAAAATGGATACTCTTCAAGATTTTGAATATTTCCGAAAATCATAATCTATTCTCCTTAGTTTTTGTATACGGTTGTAAATGGAGCCGGCACGGAGGTATCTCCTTTTACCTTTCTCCAGATCAGGCTTGCCGGAATTCCGACAACAAGTGAAACCGCAATAGAGATCAGTGAGTAAGACCAGATTGTTACGGACTCTGCCGGTACGAAATATTTGATTCCGATCATCACTGCAGATGCTGCGATAAATGCAAGTGTTGCTCCGAATGTATTTGCCACCTTCGTAAATGCTCCGAGGATGAATGTTCCGATCAGAATTCCAAGTACCAGTCCCATAAATCCATTGAACCATTCGTATGCAGATTTCACACCGCCGTTAGCCAGTACCATAGCAACAACGATAGAGAAGATTCCCACGATCAGAGATACATACTGACCAATCTTTGTCTGCTTTTCAAAGCTTAATTCCTTCTTGGACAGACGAGCCTGAATATCTAATGTCCAGCTTGCTGCCACAGAGTTCAGTCCGGTTGACAATGTGGACTGAGATGCTGCGTAGATCGCTGCAAGAAGAAGACCTGTAATACCTACCGGAAGTTCAAAGGCAATATAAGATGCAAAGATCTGATCCTGTGCTGCTGCCGGTGGAAGTGCATTCTGCTGATAGAATACATAGAGTCCTGTACCGATCAGATAGAACACTGTCGCAATAAAGATAGATAACGCTCCATTTGTAAGCATCATTTTATTTAATTTCTTTGTATCTGTTGTTGTTGTAAATCTCTGTACAATATCCTGACTGGATACATAAGAACCCATAGTGTTGAAGCCGGCTCCTACGATCATGATAAATACACTGTCCTTCAAAATATTGATGTCGAAGATCGGCTGGTCAACAGCAAGGAATTTGTGATCTGCTGTAAATGCCGTAAAGATTGCTCCAAGTCCGCCATCAATGTGTGCCAGAAGGAATACCAATGCAAATGTAACACCGATCAAAAGCACGGAACCCTGAATAAAGTCTGTCCAAAGTACGGATTTTAATCCACCTGTATAAGAGTAAATGATTGCGATCACACCCATAACAATAATCAATACATTTACACTGATTCCGGTCAGGCTTCCAAGTACCATACATGGAAGGTACATAATGATAGACATACGTCCTACCTGATAAATAATGAACATTACTGCGCCAAGAACACGAAGTCCTTTGCTTCCGAAACGCAGCTCAAGATAGTGATAAGCAGTATCAATATCAAGCTTACTGTAAATCGGAAGGAAGAATCTGATCGTAAGTGGAATTGCCAGCAGCATACCAAGCTGTGCAAACCACATGATCCATGTTCCTGCATATGAGTTTCCTGCCAGTGACAAGAATGAAATCGGGCTCAATAAGGTTGCGAAAATAGATACGGAAGTTACCCACCACGGAACTGTTCCATCTCCTTTAAAATACTCTTTTCCTTTCATCTCCTTCTTAGCGAAGTGAAGTCCGGCAAGCAGAACCGCCGCCAAATACACCACTAAGATCACAAGGTCGATCATCGTAAATCCCTGCATGTCTTATCCTCCTAAAATACTCTCCGATTTCTTTATATCCTATAAAAACTTTTCTTTTGCATCACGTACCATTTTAGCTGCTTCTTCAACAATCGCCATATCACTTTCGATCAGTGCCGGAAGAGGCTCTCTTACTCCGCCAAGTTCAAGACCTTCGTTGATTTTAAGCATTGCTTTGATCACACCGTACATATTGCCGTGTGCGGAACACATTTTATAAATGATCTCGTTAACTGCATACTGAAGCTCTCTTGCTTTCTCCATCTCTCCTGCAATCACATGTTCATTTAATTTAAGAAAAAGCTCCGGCATAACGCCATAAGTTCCGCCGATTGCGCCCTCTGCTCCGATAACACGTCCGCTCATGAACTGCTCGTCCGGACCGTTAAAGATTACGTAATCCTCTCCTGCTGCAGCTTTAAACATCTGAATATCCTGTACCGGCATAGAAGAATTCTTAACACCGATCACTCTTGGATTCTTTCTCATCTCAGCAAACAGGTTCATTGTAAGTGCAACACCTGCAAGCTGTGGAATGTTGTAAATCACAAAATCTGTGTTTGGTGCTGCTGCGCTGATATCATTCCAGTACTGTGCAATTGCATATTCCGGTAAATGGAAATAAATCGGAGGAATTGCTGCGATTGCATCAACTCCAAGACTCTCTGCATGTCTTGCAAGCTCCTGACTGTCTTTTGTATTGTTACATGCAACATGGGCGATAACTGTAAGTTTTCCTTCTGCTGCTTTCATTACATTTTCAAGTACGATCTTCTTATCTTCCACGCTCTGATAAATACATTCTCCTGAAGAACCATTTACGTAGACGCCCTTCACACCTTTTTCAATAAAATACTTTGTCAGCGCCTGTACGCCTTCCGGGCTGATGTTGCCCTCCTTGTCATAACATGCATAAAATGCCGGGATAACTCCTTTGTACTTGTTCAGATTTCTCATGATACCTTCTCCTTTTCTTTTTCTTATTTTAATGCATCTGCAAATGATTTTGTAATTAACTGTGGTCTTGTGATAATAGAACCTACAACTACGCTGTATGCTCCAAGCTCAATGACACGTTTTGCCTTCTCCGGCGTGTTGATATTTCCTTCGGCGATGACTTTGTGTTTTGCTTCTGCAACAATCTTTCTCAAGATCTCAAAATCATTCTCTTCAATCTTATCGCCCTGACTCTGCTCGGTGTATCCAACCATTGTTGTTCCGATAAAATCAAAGCCCAGCTCGTCTGCGTGAAGCGCTTCTTCTACCGTAGAACAATCCGCCATCAGAAGCTGATCCGGATACTTCTCTTTGATCTGATGGAAAAATTCATCCAGTGTCACATTTCCCGGACGAAGCGCTCCGGTTGCATCTACTGCAATGATCTCCGGTTTTACTTCCATCAATTCATCTACTTCCTTCATCGTCGGTGTTATATATACTTTACTGTCCTCATAATCACGTTTTACAATTCCGATGATCGGCAAATCTACCTGAGACTGAATCTCCTTAATATCTTCCTTCGTATTTGCACGGATTCCGGCAGCTCCGCCTTCGTTTGCGGCAAGCGCCATTCTTCCCATGATAAATGAAGAATGAAGAGGTTCATTTGAAAGCGCCTGGCATGACACGATCAATTTCCCCTGCAGATTATCTATTCTCTCGTTCATTCCCAATTCCTCCTTGCTCTTTCTGAAGTACAGTATATGCTTTTCGATTTTATTTTCAATAGTTTGTCCATTTTTTGAAAGTTCTTTCATGTTTTTATATTTTCTATCTGCGAAAGTACAAAAAATACAGTTCTTTTTTTGGTAAACCTGCACAAGGCGCAGTTACTTCTTTCCGCCAGAGTTAATGTTAAATAAGTAATAGAATTCCTCTGTTAAATTACACTAATAAATATAACCTGATAAATTACCGATATGGTCCGATATCTTTCATAAGATACAACTACAGTCAGGCACCAGACCAGGCGCCTGACCAATGAATAAAATTGACACTTTTGATAACTGTCGAAATGATATAAATAATTTTAAATCTTTTTAAGTCTCTCTACTCTTAAGCTTATTCACTGTCTCTTCCACGATCTTCTGAAAAGCCTCTGTAGATTCCACCTTTGCTGCCAGTTTGAATAAACGCTTCAGTTCTTCCTCACTGTCCACTTCGCAGAGCGATTCCTTTAATGCTGCAGGAACTTCTCCCTTATCTGCAAGGACTTCCAGAATGTACTCCCTTGCATTTTCCTGACGCCCCTGTGCTAGCCCTTCCTGTCTTTCTTCTTTCAGCAATTCTTCAAACAACATATATCGTTCCCCCATTTCGCGGCTCGTCTTAATCTTACGAATCGAGGTCTGGAACTGTCTTACCAGTTCATCATCAAAATCCTCTTCACTCTCCGCAAGATCCGCCTGACGCCTTGCCTGCATCTCTACATTATAATGTGTATGCTTTTCATCTCTTGCATAAATATCAAGCCGCACGCCTCTATATTCCGGGTGGTAGATCATGCTTCTCTCCTTGCTGACCACAACTTTCTCAATCGGAAAGCCTAGCACCATCTCCAGAAAAGCAATGCAGTTCTCCTCGATACTCATGACTGCACCAAACATAAAATTATCTTTGATCGTTAAGTCTTGTAACCTCTTTTGTCTGCCCATATTTCCTCCATTTCCACAGAGGAATTCTATGGGCAAATTATAACATAAATCTCATACCAAAACCATGCATCTCTGGAACTTAAGTAAGAATTAATAAATTAGGAGCGGGCATATCAAATCCCGCTCCTAATTACATATTCTTTTTTAATTTACATACTTCAATATTAAATCCCAGATCTCTGCTTTCTCCTGGCCAAGCGCCCACGCCGCTGTTCCTGCCAGCTTATGTTCCTTCATAAGCTTAAGCTTCGGCTCCAGGGACTTTTCATTTTCCAACCAGATCTTGTACGTTATACCTTCTGATTCCCATGTAGCAAAATCCTGCTTGGTATCTTCATCCCATGTAATCTCAGCTCCCGCCTCTGATACCTTCGCCTCTGCACTTGACATACCCAGTGCATCACTGGACACTTTCATAGTATATTCAGCCGCATCTGTTCCGGCATCTTGTGCCAGTTCCTCCTCTGTCTTCGGTGTCTCCTGCCATAGACGTGTAAAGAACGGTACACCGCTGATTACTTTTTCTGCCGGCACTTCCTTTAAGGTCTCTTCAATTCCTTCTTTTACAAAATTGTATGAAGATACAGAACCTGCTTCCGGTGAACCTCCGAAATGCTCGTCATACCCCATGATCACTACGTAATCTGCCATTACACCTTGTTCTTTCCGGTTATATTGCATGTTATATCCCTTCGGAACATAATTGTCCACTGAAAGAACAAGTCCATTCTGCCGGCATCTGACAGACAGTTCACGGATAAATTGAATATAATGCTCCCCACATTCCTGGGAGATTTTTTCAAAATCAACATTAATTCCGTCAATTCCTGTCTGAAGAGCTTCTGCGATTAACTGATTGATCAGGTTCTCTCTATTTGATGTTGAGCTTAACAGCGCCAGCGACTCTTCGTTAGAGCTGATTCCTCCGTCAAAATCACGAACCGTTGCCCACACTTCAATATTGGATTGATGCGCATAATTTACATACTCTGCTGAAGATATCGATTCCAGATTTCCTTCCGTATCTTTCACGTGATACCATGTCGGCGCAATCGTTGTCAGCCCCTTCGTTGCTGCAATTTTCTCCAACACGGTACTGTTCGCCGTACTGTTTGTCACATTATGCCATACCATATTGATAGTATAGTCTTTCTTAATATTGGTAAAATCCGGCTCTTCGAAATCAGTATCAACCACTTTCTTTTCTTCTTTTTTCAGAGCTGACTTCTTCACATAGCCGATGAAGCCATCTTTTGTTCTGACTTTTCTCCAGTTATCCTCATTTTCAATAACTGTAACTTCATCTTTCTTCTTAAGCTCTGTCAATACCGGGCTCTTCACACCACCTCGATAGCGGACCTGCGTGTCTTTTTTCACGGTTGCAACGGTTGTTTCTCCCCATTCACTCACGATCATGACACGACTTGGATTATCATATACTTCGTATTCTATTCCTGCATACTGCTTAATAAAATCTAATGCAATGTATGCCGTACTTCCCTCTGTTTTCAGAATGACATAATCTTCACTCTTCTTATCCTTAGATACTTGATAGTCTTTACTTCCAACCTCTACTGTAACCATATCCTTTGGAAGCGTATACAATAATTTATTTTCCTTGGCATCCCAATAGAATCTGCTGCTGATATGATCTCTTACGGTCTCATACTGGACATATGCTTTGCCATCTATAATTCTTCCGTTCGGCTCCACAACCTCGTTGTTCACTGTAATAGCTAGCTGGCCTTCTTGTTTTATTCCATAATACTTATTCAAATCTGCCTGTTCTTTGGAAGGACTGTATCTCTTCCACACAAACACACCTGCTACTATCAGAAGCAATAATATGATCATAAGCGTTGTCCGCACCATAAGATACACTTTTCTTCTTCTCTTAGACTGCGGGCGTCTTTTCTTTGCCTTAGAATAATTGGAAGGACGACTTCCTGACGGACGTTTTCCTGATGGTCTGCTGCCATTCGGACGCTCTCTTGTCGGGCGTTCTCCTGATGGTCGACGACCAGATGCTCGGCTTCCTGACGGTCGACTTCCTGACGGTCGACTTCCCGCCGGACGTTTATTTTCTCTCTCCTCCATGTTGCACCTCCTGTTAGACCTTATTATAACAAACCATCCGGATTACGTCATTATTTATTTCGACATTTTCTTACATTTGAGGGGTATTTACAGCCTTTTCTTTGTTTCTACATTTTGAAAACACAATTCTTCTACATCTCCCTTATCATTTAATACATAATCCCGCATATAAACGACGTCTTCCCGCATCGTATGAGCCTGCACGATCTGCATGGGACTTGCGGGCAGACCATCCAGCAATATATCCACTCCCCTTTTTTCATAACCTGCCAATTCCGTAAACAGGCTGCGGATCTGCTGCTCTTTCTGGTCTCCCATAGGATTCCTCCTTTTAAAATGCCTGTATCCAGACAACCATATTCCTGCCGGTTTAAGACCTTATAAGGAACTGCTGTGATACACTTAAAAGATAGTTCTGCATTATAATCATACCTATATATTTTTTTAATTTACGTAATTTTTAATTCACATGATTTTTGATTTAATTTTGAGATATCTGTGCCTGACGCAGCACATTTGACTGTTTTACTATCTGATTGTTCGATTCATAATTGAAATAAAGATTTTGATTTTGTTCTAAGAACATAGTTATCTGGATAAACTATCTTTTAGTATCGTTATTATAGCCGATAGTTATTTTAAACGCAAGTCCTTTTTCAATTTATATTATTTTTATTTAACATACGGAATGTTCTATGCTATACTAAACTAGAAGGAAGTGATGATTATGAAGATTGAGAAGATCAATGACAACCAGATACGTTGTACACTTACACACGCTGATCTGGCCGAGCGTCAGCTCCATTTAAGCGAACTGGCGTATGGAACCGAGAAAGCAAAGTCACTTTTCCATGATATGATGCAGCAGGCAGCCTTTGAATTCGGATTTGAAGCAGACGATATTCCGCTGATGATCGAGGCCATTCCGGCTTCTTCGGATTCAATCGTTCTGATAATTACTAAAGTTGAAGATCCGGAGGAATTGGATACACGATTTTCCAAATTTGCGCCATCACAGGAGGGCGATTCTTCCGAGAAGCGATATGAAGCGTTAGACAAATTAGAAGGAGCCGACTCTTTACTGGACCTTCTTGGCAAAGTAAAAGAGAAAATGGAGACTAAGGACACCGCACCACCAAAAAAAGTGCAGGAGAAACCGTCAAATAACGCAGCTCTTCGTCTCTTTTCATTCGGAACGATGGATCATGTACTCCTGGCAGCCCGTCTGCTTGACAGGATGTATCATGGTTCCAATACCTTATATAAGGATCCGGCAGAAAATATATTCCTTCTTGCCCTCACCAAATCGGAGCATACCGACAATGATTTTAATCGAATCTGTAATATGCTGACCGAATACGGAACTATGGAAAAGGCATCAGGTGCAGAACTTGCTTTTCTCGAAGAACATTGCGAAGTTATGATTGAACATGACGCGATCAAAAAACTCGCTGCAATTTAAAACGTATATTTGAGATGTGTTTTTGTAACATCTCCTTTTACGAAAAAAAGACTTTGGAGTTTTTAAAACTTCAAAGTCTTTTTTGTTCGCTTTATTTTGCATCGAGATATGCGTTGATCTTCTCTACTAATAAATCACTGTCAATCCCATGTACCATTGCTGCTTCTTCAAGAGTCTCGCCCTGTGCAGATGGACATCCGAGACAGTGCATTCCAATCTCCATAAGAATTGGTGCAACATCTGGATTTGTAAACATAAGCTCACCGATTGTCATTGTTTTTGTAACCTGTGCCATCATGACACCTCCTTTTTTCTCTTCGGTGCTATTAATTATATCTGCTTTTTTCCATTGTGTAAACATTTTAATCAAATTTCCTCCTAAAATTTGATTTCTTAAAAGTCAATACATTTTCTCTCTTTTTTCGACAAAAAGTTATTTTTATCACAAGTCCACAAAACACTCGTTCTTTTATTTGCTATAAATAATCCACCGATTTTTGTTCTTTTAATGTGGATAATGTGGATAATTTTTGAAAATGACTGTTTTTTCCACCTTTTTCGCATCTTTCTGTGTGGATAACTTGGATAAGTGTTATTTTCAATTTTCTACAATTTTTTACATTTTTGTCTATTTTGTACACTGGGGGTTAAAGCAGTCTTCGAACTGTAATAATATCATCGTAAGTGGCAGACAAGATACCAATTCCTTTTCGACTGTTAATTGCATTTACAATTTGTCCATTGCCCATATATATTCCGACATGACCATCGTAACATACAATATCTCCCGGCATCGCATCACTATAATTTACCGCTGTTCCGGAAGATCTCATTTCTCCGGAAGTCCTTGGAAGATTAATACCGAAGTTCTTAAAAACAGATTGTACAAAACCAGAACAGTCGGCTCCATTGGTAAGACTTGTGCCTCCCCATACATAGGGATTTCCAATAAATTGACATGCATAGTCTACAATAGCCTGTCCCGTGCCTGCCTTGGCTTCTGCTTCTTTCGCTTTTTCTTCCGCCTCTTTTGCAAGTCGTTCTTCTTCCGCTTCTCTCGACTCTGCATAGACGAATTCTTCCTGCTTTTCTTCCACGATCTCCTGCGCTTTCTGTTCGGCGTTATTTCCTATAATAATATAATCCGAACAGACATATCCCGTAACATCTCCGGACTTTATTTTAGTCCATGACCCTACCGGTCCCAGAATCTCCGCTGCATTGTCAGGGTATAACTTGCCCAGCCACTCACTTTCTTTTGTAGGTTCACTCCTTATATATAGAAATGAATCTACGTTGGCAAACGCCATATCTAAATACTCACCCTTCTTCGTTGGTACCAAATAATCTTCCACCTGAATGTCTTTTTCTGCTGTATAACAAGATTTAAGTACCTCTTCAATGCCGACGCTTGGTAATATATACTCTGCATCAGCCGCCTGTGCTGTTGCAGGAAATGTTGCTACAGCACCTGAAAAAGTAACCAGAAACAATCCCTTTTTAAGAATAGAACCCATAAACTCCCTCCTTTATGTTTTCTTATCTTTTGTAAATATTACAGAATTGTTACATATGTTACGTGATTATTATATCATTGAGATTTCAAATGTCAAGGCAGATTCGCTTTGTTTTTTCTTACATTTTTCCTAATTTTTTCTTATAATACAACAAACATTTCCAGTTTTTAGCAATATAATTATTACAAATTGTTACAAACAGGGAGTATAAGTTGACATGTGTAAATTAATGTTTTATACTGATTTTAATAATTATTACTATTATTGAAAGGAGGATGTACATGGCTACACTAAAATACAGCAGACAGAGAGCGTCTATCAAGAAATACTTGATGAGTACCACCGAGCATCCAACTGCTGATACGGTTTATCTTCACGTAAGAGAAGAATTTCCGCATATCAGTCTTGGAACCGTATACCGCAATCTGAATCTTCTGGCCGATACAGGTGAAGCTGTCAAAATATCTACCCCTAACGGCGGTGATCGCTTTGACGGATGCACAACCCCCCATTATCATTTTGTATGTAATACATGCGGTGAGGTATCTGATCTGGCTCTTGGGGAAGACTATTTCCAAAAGGTAAATAAAATTGCCGGGGAAAATTTTGACGGTACCATCGAGTCACACACTACACTATTCAGCGGTACATGTCCCAAATGTATGGCTGAGCGCTTGAACCGCAAGCTTCAGGCATAAATTTTCCAATGAGATAATATAGGAAGTAACACTGTTAAACACATTCATTTCATTGAAAAAGTTTCATTGAAAAATAAAAAGAATTTTCAAATAAACAATTGACATTTGCAGATAACTATGTTATCTTAATATCAGTAATCATTACTATTTTCAAACTATATCTTATTGAACAGAGAATGTTCAATAAATATAAATATTAATTCAAAAAAGGAGATTAAAATTATGAAAAAATTTGTATGTACAGTATGTGGTTATGTTCACGAGGGAGATTCTGCACCGGAGAAATGTCCAGTATGTGGCGTTGGCGCAGATAAATTTAAAGAGCAGACAGGTGAAAGAGAATGGGCTGCAGAGCACGTTGTAGGCGTTGCTCAGGGCGTTAGCGAAGACATCATCGCTGATTTAAGAGCTAACTTCGAGGGCGAATGTTCTGAAGTAGGTATGTACCTTGCAATGGCTAGAGTTGCTCACAGAGAAGGATATCCAGAGATTGGTTTATACTGGGAGAAAGCTGCTTGGGAAGAAGCTGAGCACGCTTCTAAATTTGCAGAGTTACTTGGCGAAGTTGTAACAGACAGCACAAAGAAAAACCTTGAGATGAGAGTTGACGCTGAGAACGGAGCAACAGCTGGTAAATTCGATCTTGCAAAACGTGCTAAAGCTGCTAACCTTGACGCTATCCACGATACAGTACACGAGATGGCCAGAGACGAAGCAAGACACGGAAAAGCATTCGAAGGTCTGTTAAAGAGATACTTCGGCTAATATTAAGCACTTCCAAGAGGGCAGGACGAAAGTCTTGCCCTCTTTTTGGGTGGGAAAAGGTGGAAACCTGCTGCCGGCAAGTCTTTTTCTACTATTTTATATACGTCTCCATATGTCGCATTACCATTTTGAGAATCTACTACTATCGGCTTTTTACTTCTGACAGGTTCTTGCTTAGAATTGTAATATACAATATCAGCCAACACTATGACTCTTCCCTTATAATCTGCCCCATAATAAACCTCTCCTCCTCGGGCCGGTTGGCTTAAATCAGCGCCATTAAAGCTTGAACCGTCAACTGTCCACTCTTGAAAATATTCTTCTATTCCATCGTAGTGATTCTCTTTACCCGGAGCAAGCTTCTTACCTTCCTCTATAGCTTCTTCGTATGTCATCCTAGAGCCATCTTCCTTTATTAAGGATATTTGATCTCCATGCCAGGCAACTTCTCCATCTTCACCATAATATGTATACTCGAATATCATTTGGTCAGAATCTAATTCAGAGTCCCCTCCCGGATTTCCGCCTCCTTCGCTATTATCAAAGACAGCTTCTATAAAGAAACCCACCTTTGGAAAATCTGTATGTTCTAAAAGATTTCCCGTTATCAGGTCCCCGTAATTACTTGGTCCTGGATCGCCCGGAATTTTTATCTGCCACCCCAAAAAATTTGCAAAATTCGGTTCATCAACCTCTACTTCTATATTTACGATTTCCGCTTCTTTGTAAGTTCATTTACTTCCATCGAATTCGAGCATTATAGAGCCGTTTTGCCCCTCTTCTTCAGTAAAAGTTACATCACCTGCACCATCTGCTTTTATAAGCTTTACTCTCCCTTGTTGTGAAGAGATACCTACATTTTGTATCATATTCTCTTCTGCAAAAGAAAGCGTTGGTACACTCCATACACTAAGCGCCAATATCATTGCTGTAAAAACCGCAATTACCTTCCTCATTTCATGTGCTCCCTTCCTCTTATACTTAATATTTCGGATTTGTTTTATTATCCCCCCGGTAAAGGTCAACAAATAACACATAAAACTTTGACTTTTCTTACATTTATATACGAAGTTTCCATAAATAAAAAAACGCCTCACTACTTGCATTTCTGCTAATAAGCGGGCGTCTTGTAAACCTTCCCATTCAGAATCGAACTGAAAATTCACCCTTAGGAGAGCTCGGTGGTTCTGTTAATCCCTGTCAAAAAACGTTCAAAGAAGGCATATATATACGGCTCACCGATTGATGTTCAAAAACCATTCTGGTAATCTGAATATCCTTTCTGTCAAGTCCAGATAAGCCCTGAAAATTAGCAGATTCTTTGCAACTGCTAACATCTGGGGAAAGCTCTGTTGTTACTAACAGATATCATATTCCGGCTACCATCCCCTTACAAGCGGGAATGATAAACAATATTCAATTGACCAGATTTCTATAATTACTATACAACGTTATTGTTGATTTGTCTATGGGGGTTCGACTACGATTTTCTTTCCAAAATGCTTTATTTTTCTAATATATTATTCATCTCCTCTATTTCCATACATTTTCTTTTGCTGACCAAATTCCAAAAAATTCATTTTCACTCAGTATTGCATCATATAGTGGACCAATAAATAGATCAATCTGTTTTAATACAGAAGAAAAATCCGGCTTATCAAGCCCCGGTCCAGGATAATAATTAGTCCATAGATTTCGAAGAAATTCATTTTGGTCAAATGCCCTTATTTTCTCCATACTATCTTTCTCATATACAGTGCCTCTATGCTGTAGTGTTTCAAAAATAGCCTCCTGTAATACTCGACCATCAAAGTCAAAAACCTGCGACCAATAGAAAATATCGTAAAAATCTTTCATCCGGCTGGAAGCAGTCATTCTTTTTAAGATAGCATCAAATTTTTCTGCCATCGTACTTTCCAGCGAATATGTATAGATATTTGGCTCTTTAAATCCTTTCAACCTAGTTGCCACCGTTCTCTTTACTGCATGCGGTACTATTACGTCATCAACACCAATATCAACCGAAAATGGAATTCTCACATTTTTAATATGGGCGATTAAATTGATTCCTATGCCAGGATATTTCTTTTCTGGTGTGATTTCTCTTGTTCCAACGACCTCGATATCAATAAAATCATTATTTGTATCCATTTTACATATTTCTTTGATTATTGCTTCCACATTTGCAATATCATTAGACATTCTCCTTAACATGAAGTCAATATCCATGGTCGGTCTGCCTTCGAAATTAGAAATTGTATATAAAAACATGCCACCTTTCAAAACAAGATTTTCCGCATACTGTGACATTTCAAGTTTACGAAGAAACTCCTCTTGTGCAAAAAGCTGGAGACAAGTCTGATAATTTATTTCAGTTTCCTTTGCTTGCTTTTTTAATCTGGCAAGCACTGATGCGCCCATATCTTTTACCTCTTTTACAGCCATACTCCAACCACCCTTCTTGCCTTTTTTTCCACACCAAGTCTCACAGCATACTCCATCAATTTAGCAGCATCTTTCTCTTTGTCCTTCACATATCTTTGGATTACTGTGTTAAACACTTCTCCATCCATAGTATTCATATGTCTAAGACAATCACATACAACACGTTCCCGGTCATATATCTTTACGGTAATTCCGTCAATATTTCCTTCACTTACACCAATATCCAATCTGTTTGCATCGATAAAATGTGGCTTTATTATCGGAAAATCCATTTTGAATTTATTCCTTGCCGATTTGTTATCCACTGCTATATGCCAGATTCCCGGCACACGATCTGTATATCCATAATACATTGCTGCAGAAAGATCACAAATAATGGCATCCGGAAATAATGTACAAATTACTGATACTTCTGTAAATGCCTTTTCATCCTGCCACTGATAGTAGCCATACTTAATTTTTTCTACAAGTCCTTCTTCAATTAAGTTTTGAAGTATCCGATAAGAAATACCCTCCTTCGTAAGTTCACATGTACGCATTATTCCTCCATGCTGTTTAAATATTGACTCAAAATCCCTTACCATGCTCATAGTAATACACACCACCCTTGAATAACTTCATACAATTATATGATAGTTTTTGTATCAAGTTATATTATACATGATAAATATCAAAAATCAACTTAGTACAATATATTTTTAATTTTTGTACCAAGTCGAACACTTGTAGGAATAAAAACCGTATACATATTTCTTATACATATATTATTTCATCGTCTTCGCAAGTGAAGATAGCAGCGCCGCCATCTCAGGATTATTAAGAACCTTTGCAAGCAGTTCTGCATCCACTCCTTCCGGAACCGCCACTGTATTTTCTGCTGTATTCGGATGCATCTGAGGATCCAGATTTTTCTTCTCATAAAATGCCTCTTCAAATAATTCTGCATTTTTCTTCCGATCATCATCCAGGATATGAGAATATACATCCGTAACCATGCTGACCTGGGCATGTCCGGAGTCACCCTGTACTGCCTTGATATCCCCACCATTCAGTTTCAACTTATACGTAACGCTACTGTGTCTCAGGCTGTGGAAGACCACCGGTGGGAGATTATGCTCCTTGATCAATTTATTCAACGGCTTTCTGATTGCACCATCACCCAGAGGAAGTCCAAAAGTACTTGCCATAACCAGGTTATAATCCAGATATTCATCCCCCAGGACTTCTTTTGTTTCATCCTGTTTTTCCTTCCATTCGATCAGCATTTTGGCAACGCTCTTAGGAAGGAATGCCTTTCGGACACTGCTTTCTGTCTTCGGTGTTTTCAGAACACGGACCGTCTTATTCTTTTTACTCTTTTCCGGAAATACGAGCAGGACATCTTTTGCATCCAGTTCCTTTAATGCAGTCTTGCTCACACGCTGGGATTCCTTATTTATGAAAAGATAGGCCCGGTTCTCCTTAATTGCTTCTTCAGAAATATCGACGCAGTCCCATGTAAGTCCCAAAAGCTCACTAATTCGAAGAGAACAGGAGAAGGAGAGATTCATGGCTAGCTTCAACCGTTCATCCTCACATACTTCCATGGCATACATCAGAGTTTCAGCAGTCCAGATATCTCGTTTCTTTGTTTTATGCTTTGGAACCGTCGCATAAATACAAGGATTTTTCTCCATCAGTTCCCACTTGATTGCCTGCTGAAAACAGCTCCGTAGAAGTTTATGAATATCCCGGATCGTGCTGGTCGATACATACTCATTCATTCTTTTTCCTATCATTGGATTGATCACTGCCTGAGTTTTCAACAGTCTCTGATAATACTTTTCAATAAAACGTGTATTAATCTCTGCCAGTTTCACATCCCCAATAATCGGAAGGATATAATTATTTATGAGAGATACATTTCCATCATAAGTAGACAATGCCCAGTTGTCTTTCCCATACAGAGCAACATATTCTTCCAGTAGTTCCTTCATGGTTTTACACTGCGGAATCACCATAGATCCCATTTCTTCCTTATACTCAATTTCCTTCTTTCGCTTTTTTGCTTCTGCTTTTGTAGCATAGGTTTCCCATTTCTGCTTCCGTTTCCCATCCGGATCAGTATAGGAATAAATCACAATAAACTTTCCGTTTCTTTCTCTGATTGATGCCATAATCTAACAGCTCCTTCCTGTATTTCTTTTTTTCAGCCACTCTTCAAACTCTTTGCGTTTGATACGAACATTGGCTCCCACCTTAACAGCCGGAAAATATCCTCTTTTGTACCAGACAGTAATCATGGATCGACTCACTTTTGCCATAAATGCTGCTTCATCCGGTGTAAGATATTTCAAATTTCCATTTCTACCTCGCTGTCCGGTCTGCGACAGCTTCTTTCTTCGGAAATCAGCAAGCGCTACATTTTCCTCTAAAGCAAGTTCTTCATAATCATTTGCCGGATCCAGATGGTACTCATCCTGTCCATCCAGAAACTTTTGAAAACTTTCCTTTGTGATCCGTTTCCGGTCAGCGATTACTACATATTCAAAAAAGTGCTTATACTTCTTTTTATTTAGGATGCTATATACCCGCTTTCTGGAAATCCCAAGCTGTCTGGCCATCTCCGGCATAGTGAGAGTAGCAGCTTCCATTTCCGCATCCTTATTTTTATCTTCCTTTGTCCGGTATTTTGATTGACCGTCATACCATTTCCTGAATGCCTCTTTCGGCACTCGTTTCCAGAAATCTACGATCACTACCTCAATATTGTTTCGCTTGATAAGGTCATAAACAACACCATCTGTAATCTCCAGCATCTCAGCCAGCTCCGGAATAGAATAGGACCATTCTTTTAATTTCTTTCCCGGTTCTTCCCCATTGACTTTGTGGTATTTGATCTGATTTGCATACCATTTTTCAAAGCTCTCAATATTGATCCGCATTTTCCCTGCGAACTCTTTCGTCTCAAAATAATTCTTATGTACCAGCCAATACCGGTCCGTTTTCTTAAGCCCTAGAAGTTCCCCCATCTCCGAAACACTTATCCATTTTTTAGCCGGAGAAGGCAGCCTTTTGTATGGGCTGTTTGTTTCCACTTCTTTCAATAGACTGTCATAGTCTTCCGCATTAATCATTTCTTCTCGATCCATGAAGTCTCCCTCCTTCTGCCCATACCATACCGCATTTTTTCAAAAAAATTTAGGATGTCGATTTTGTCATTTAACGTGGAATTAATTAAAATCTTCCGGCAGTTTATCCAGCCAATCATCAAAGCTCTTTTTGGAAATACGGTACTTTCCACCATCCAGCTGGATCCACCGAAATTCATTTTCCTTCAGAAGGTTATAGACCGTCGGTCTGCTGACTCCAAGGATCTCCTGTAACTCTTTTACTGTATAACATCTTTTCTCTGCCATATGTCATTACCTCTCATTTCATCATTTTAGAGGTAGCAAATAAATGTCCCTCTATATATCCAAAGTTTCAGAGGGTCTTATACAACATGTTTCAGTAAAAAAATGTAAAGATGAGAAAAAAGCCTCCGTATGAAAAAACTTCATACAAAGGCCTTAAGAGCTTGCTATATCTAAATTATATATTGTACAAATGATTCATATTTTGTACTTCAAATTACTTTATTTCCATATCCTTCTGAATAAATTTTTTAAACTAAAGTCCTTCTTTTTCCTCTGCTTGGTATTAATCTCACCCATTTTGCCAAGCCATACGACACTATTCTCACGAATAAAATAATGCGAACGACACTTATACGCACCATTCCCGATAGATGGCGACAATGTTACCGCTTCTCCATCATATTTCATTACCCATCCATATTTTTTGTCTAAAGGTGTGGAGATTATCTCTCCACACCCGCAGGCACATTTATGAATTACAGCATTATATGGTACACAAAGATACAAATATCCATCGTCTATTTCTTTTGGAATTTCTTCCACAAACTCAGGCAATATCTGATAAATCATAATTAATTACCTCCCCAACGTTAATGCTGTATATCGTTTGAATATTATCTCTGACATCTTGATAAAAACCATAGTGTTTCTTGTAGCTTATCACTGCAAATGCTGCATTTAGAGCATTTAACTCAGCGATTTGAATATTGCTTTTATACAGATTTTCTTCTTTGTCATCTCCCATAGGTATATATTTCTCTACCAAAGACTTCTGTTCTCCATAAATAGAACTAGTACGGACTTGCCCAATCAATGCCCCTTCGCATATCTCTAATCCTATTCCGGTATCGACAAAAGGAATACTCTTCTCCAAGAGATAGTCAATAATTATCTTTTTGTCCGAATTGCTATCCATTGATACGAATACAAAATCATATGCTGACAGCATATGTACATTTTCTTCGGTAATGTACTCCGCATGTGGGCAAATCATGGAATGAATATTCTGATACTTGCTACTTAGATATGCCACCTTAGTCATGAATTGATCAAGCTCTTGTTCTGAAGCCGCTCCTGGTGCTCTAAATGCATTGTGTTGCAAGAACATATCTCCATCAAACAAGTCAATTTGCTGTACAGGAACTTTACTCATATAATCCAAAATATATGAACCCGTTCCACCCAAACCAATGATTGCAATTTTATGATTTTGTAATTTTTCAGTTAAAACACCAATACCGGCTTTGCTGCTATTGGTATCTCTATATCTAAACACATCTTTCTCTTCACATTCCTTGACACGATATGTCTGCACAATAACCGAAGAATCAAGTGCTATTGCCGGTGCAGAAATAATTTCAATATATCGCTTAAACTTCTGATAATAATCCTGATATCCTTGTGGGGGCTTATTAGAAAATCCGCAGGCAACCTTAATACCATTCCCCAACTCCTTACCATTTCTTTGCCAAATGATACTGGTAATTTCACTACCATCTTTGTTACAAGGAAGGCTACCAGTGAACCAAATAGTGTGATCACTCGGTCTAATTGTTCTGTTTCCATTTAACATAAGGTTGGTCACAAGAGATCCATATTCTATACTCTTATTCTTTGTAACATATGGAATGTGATGGACTAATACAAATGAACCTTTAACTTCCAGTTCATAGCCTTCATCCACAAGCTTTCTTAAATCTTCACTATGATCTAGTAGTCTTTGTAACATTAAACACCATTCCTTCCTTTATACCTACGAACTCTCCAACAACCAAAATACCTTTGTCATTATGATGACCTTTCTTATAAGAATATGTCACTGTATATGCAACATTATCAGCAGCATCATAATTCCCAAATGCCAACTTAACGATTTCTTCGAAGGATAATCTCTTTTCGTTGGTTTGTTGTCTTACACCATTTACAATAATGGTACTTACCTTTTCTTCATGCTTATACAAATCTTTATCTCCATGGTTGTTTTTAAAATCTTTTACATCTTTATTGTTCATTCCTGTTTCCTTTCCGCGCTTTTTTGCGCACTTTAATAGGCTCTATTCGAGCATTGATAATTACATTTGGAAACGAGAAATGATCGATCTCGTTGAAATTTTATTTTGGGGATTTCGGAACCAAACAAAAGTTCCGGATTGATTTACAGAATAAAAAATGCTAGAATTAAAACAGTTTATATGTGATGCATCTTTTGATCATTACGATACGAAATGACTTGAAGTTGGCGCTTTAGGTCATTTTTTGTATCGCCATTCCATAATCAACCATATTCTTCATATCAGTTGTTGCTTTCTTCTCAACATACAACTGATATCTATAATTTATTATTTGTCGGCAGTTCCTCCTTTTCGATTTTTTGTCACTTCAAAGATACATGAAGTTAAAACGGCGGTAGGGCATGATTCCTACTTTACAATCGCTTTTGCTACGCCGTATATGTACATTTTAATAACTTCTAACCAAATCCAATAATTCCACAAAGTAGAACATCTGGTTTCTTTGCCTATCATTTTTAAGCAAAACATGTTTTTCCTCTAAAACATTTAGATATCGCTTAGCTTGTCCAGTTGACACTCCTAACCTCTCAGACAAGTATGATGATGTTAAAACCGGATGAGTAAATAAACATTCTACAATATCGTCACATTTTGCACTTTTAGTTGATTCTTGAGTAATCTTCTTTGTCTTTTCATAAAGCTGGTTTAATGAATCAACATATCTAATGTGCTTAGATGTCTGCACAATTATTTTTTGCAAAAAAAATTTTATCCACTCGTTATAGTTGTTCTTTCGCGTGTCTGTCAGTTTATTATAATACACTGCCTTATCCTGGCTAATTGCTTCACTTATATAAAAGAAAGGCACATTGATTACCTTTGATTTAAAAAGATAAAGACTTACCAACAATCTTCCAACTCGTCCATTGCCATCCTCAAACGGATGTATGGACTCAAACTGAGAATGAATAATAGCTGCTTTGATTAACGGATTAATACCGTCCTTCATATCATTCATAAACGCAATTAACTCGTTCATGTATTTCTTGGTTTCTTTTTCTGATGGTGGTTCAAAAACTATTGTACCTACACTATTAACAATAAAATTTTTCTTGGTTTTGTACTTACCCAGAGTATCTTCTTTGCTTTTGTCAATAATACCTGTTAGCATTAATTCATGAAGCTTTTGAATAAACTTGTTCGAAAAATCTTCTGTTCTAAGATAGTCCGCACCATACACCAAAGTTTTAGAATGATTATTTACTTCTTGCGTAGTTTTATCCGGGTTACTCTTTGGGCTTACTTCATTTTCAAAGACATCACTTATCGTGGTCTGCGTTCCTTCAATATACATTGAAGATATAGCCTCTTTTTTATGTAACATCGGCACCAGTATACTGTTAAAACGGTAACTGTCAATTTTTGCCTCTAACCTTCCAAGTCCTTTGGATGCCTCAAATAATTCATTTACAAAACAACTAACATCATAATCATTTAACCGTTCTTTAATGAATTGTAACATAGCACCCACTCCTCCTTATCAGCTTAATAAGGTCATTATATGGCATAATATCCCATTTGTCAACCTCTAACGTGCATGTTTTTGCCTTTTATGCACGTTAGATGCGGATTTCTCTTTGTTTTACGTGCAAAACAGTTTTTTGTGCTCGTAACAGATTTGTCCAAGTTACCACACTCAATAAAACGCAAAGTTTATAAAAATCCATAAGTTCATGATACTCTTTCTGAGCAGAAATACTCGGAGCAAAACGATTGAAATAACACATGTATTCAAATACTGCTGTGAATATTTATGGCCTCCTAGAATAGCAGAAAACTTATTTACACTTACGGCATAAGTATATGAATCTAGGAATACGAAGTGTAGGATTATACTTACAATTTTTATCTTGATAAAATACTATATTTTTCAGAAATTACGATTCTTCATCATTTTGAATCTCTTCAATCACGTCTCTTATTGCTAAAATTGTGATCTCCTCATCATTAATAATGTCTTTCCATTCGTCTCTTAAAGATTTAATTTGATTTATAATATCATCCACTTTTAAGCAAATATCATCCTCTAAGGCATTATCAATGCCTCCGTCTTCATCATACTCCACAAATCCGTAAGTAATATAGATGCCTCCATTCCATCTTTCATCTTCATCACTATTCGTTAAGCTGATAAGAACTTCATCCTGACTTCCCTCTTCTAGTGTAAGGTACTTATCTTCGACATATAAAACATATTCATCTCCATCTACAGAAAAAATGGAACGAGTTTCACCAAAATCTATTTCAGAAAAATCTTCTGAACGTTTCATTTTTTCCCATTCTGCAGTTTTCTCAGATAACCATTGCATAAATTCAATAAAACATCGCACTGTATTATCTTGATAATATGGGTAAATATATTCTATTTTTTTCAGAAATTTCGGTAGGTTAATAATTTCAATTTCAGATAATAATTCCATGCATTCTTCTTGATAAAAATCAATAATTTCATCTATTTTATCATATATTGCAGAAAATTCAGAATTAAGATTTTCCAATTCTTCTCTAAATGTCATTAAATATTCATCTACGTCTGAATCAAAAGACGTAAGTGAAGAAAGTCCAGCACTTTCTCTTTTTAAATCAGACCATTCTGCATAGTAGAGTTCTTCTTCTTCTCTTTGCTGTTCTTCTAACTCTTTTTCTAATTCTTCAATTAGCTGAACGTGTTCCAAACTGCCTTTAAGTTCTTCACTTACAAGCATTCCAAATGATCGTATATACTTGACTTTATCTTCAAGTCCAACACTTTTTAAATCTAAAAGAATATCTTCATGAAGAACATCTTTTCCTTTTTTAGAAGTATCAGAAAAATCCTTATAATTACCAGTTACAAAATAGACTATGTCTTCATCTTCTATGGTTATAAATTTTTTTAAATTAATAAGCGTCTCCGTGATTATTCCATCTCCGTTAGACTCTTTTTCAACTTTATGAAATGGTGCTCTTTGATGATATTTTCTTTTTACAACTTTATCTATCAGAGTAATATCATCAATTAGAATACAATTTGAATGCGAAAACAAGAGATTTATTGTCTCCATTACATCTTTCTTATAAGTATCTTTATTACTCTCAAATTCAGTCAATGCATTATGTAATTCTCGTCGGGCATTTCTTTTGTATTCTGACAAATCAAGGCCATCCACTTTTAAAGTTGAAACCCCATATAATCCACCAATAATATCTAATGCTTTTTCAATTCTTTTACCGACCTCAGCAAATTCCTCATCCAGATGACGATAAGTTTCTACTCTTATTATCTCTGGAACAATCATCTTGATTTCACCAGAATCAAGAAGCTTTACAAATTTACTAAGGAGCTGATTACTAATTTGATGCCTTCTATCAACAACCATATCTATAATGATATTAGTATCTAATAAAATATACTTCATATGTATTTTCCCCTTTCAAATTTACAAATAAAGTATAACATAATTAATTCTATTTATTAAATAAAACTACCTTTTCTTTCATTTCTATGTTGTATAAGGAGCTCTCTTTTCCCATATAAGTGAGAGGTTCTTTTTTTAAGAGCAAGATCCACCCGTGTTTAACAGTAGTGCCATTTTGGCAACTGTTTCACTTACGGGTTTTCATCTTGATGGGGATTCCGATTCCCCATACCCTCGTTTTCGACATCACAGATGTCTTCTGGCTTCCACTGAAAAAGTGGTCGCAGCAACATAGGTACAAATGGAAGGGACAGCCATTTTTACTTATGTTGGCATTACTATGTGATGAATCATTCCAAAGGAAGGGAGGAATATGCAGAGAACAAATAGAAGGAAAGATGTTACTCATCCACATTTTGTAGCTGTAAGACTTACCGATGCAGAGATGGCTCTTTTAGATCAGGGGGCATCCACGCTTGGCATTTCCAGATCAGAGTACTTAAGAAAGTTACTTCTTGATAAGGAAATTACAAACAGGATCGAGGTTGTAGCTGACATGGATGAACTACGTCGTCTGGTCAATGAATATGGAAAAATCGGATCGAACCTCAATCAGATTGCAAGATATTTTAACACTGGCGGGGAAATCTCTGCGGAAATGAAAGATGAAATCCGGCAGTGTATCTCTGATCTGTTTTCTTTAAGAAAAGAAGTATTACGAATGGCAGGTGAATTGCATGGCCATAATCAAACACATTAAAAGCAGAAATGCGAATTATTCCGATGCACTGGAATATCTGCTTTTTCAGCACAATGAAAAAACAGGAAAACCGCTTCTGGATGATTCCGGCAGAAAACTGTTGAGAGAAGAATTCTATATGGACGGACTACATTGTGACCCAATGTCTTTTGACAAAGAGTGTGAGAAGACAAATTCATTTTTTCACAAGAATCAAAAGAGAGGGGATATCAAAAGCCACCATTACATCATCAGTTTTGACCCTGCAGATGCAACAGAATGTGGGCTCACCGGAGAAAAGGCACAGGCACTATGTCTGGATTTTGCCAGAAAAAACTTTCCTGGTTATCAGACGCTGGTTGTCACTCATACGGATGGTCATAATGGCTCCGGTAACATTCATACTCACATTGTCATTAACAGTATTCGTAAATATGCAGTTGACCGGCAGGATTACATGGACAAGCCCCATGAGCATGAAGCCGGATTTAAGCACCGATCCACGACAAGATTTCTGAATCATTTGAAGAAGGAAGTCATGGAGATGTGTGACCGTGAAGGACTTCATCAGGTGGATCTCCTTTCTCCGGCACCTGCAAAAATAACAAGAGAAGAATACTGGGCAAAGACGCATGGACAGGATCAGATGGATAAAACAAATGAGAAAATCCGTGCTGCTGGGCTGAAACCAGCTTCGACTGTATTCCAGACACAAAAACAGTTTTTGAGAGATGCCATCGATGACTGCTCGCAGTTATCCGGAAGTTTTGACGAATTCCAATCTCTGCTTTTGGACAAATACAATATTTCCGTCATTGAGAAAAAAGGTAGTTACCGGTATCTTCATCCGGACATGGAGGTTGTAGATAACGCAAGTGATGAAAACAACGAAAATACAAGGAGAAAGGCAACTGTTGTACCTATTAAAATAGAATATGTGTGAGAGGACAAGCCTTTCAATAATGTAGACGTTCAGAAATGAGCGTCTATTTTTATACCCAAAATGAAAGGAGCATTAGATTTATGAAAAAGATGTTAAAACGATTGTGTACGGGCTTCTTAGCTCTTGCAACTGTCGTTACTGCTTTACCGACTACACCCGTTCATGCAGAAAGTAAGCAATACTGGACGGAAAGTGCAGAGCGTGTCGGTATCATTGAAAAAGTAATGAATGACGGTTCTATCGGTTCGACATTCAATGAGGGCTATATGAAAGTCGAGGGCGAAACTGCCTATTGTATCGACATCAACACAGATTTTAAGAATGGCTACAAGACCAGAGCTGACGCAAGCTCACGCATGAGTGCCGACCAGATTTCAGATGTGGCGTTATCCTTAGAGTATGTCAAACAGTATGGCGAAGCTCACAAGGAACTGAACTATAAGCAAGTCTATCTGTTGGAACAATGTGTAGTCTGGCAGAGATTGAGCGTACATCTTGGCTGGCAATGTGATAACGTGCGAGCTTCTTATGATGAAATTCCAAAGGCAACGCAGGACGAAGTTTTCGCTGGTGC